>Ga0213868_10000013_pt1 | contig 144656 bp, 125 predicted proteins | sample PICome_9_FD_160087 | JGI IMG/M metagenome (GOLD analysis project Ga0213868, IMG submission 160087) | Coastal seawater microbial communities near Pivers Island, North Carolina, United States - PICO127 | ecosystem: Environmental > Aquatic > Marine > Coastal | place: USA: North Carolina... | reverse complement strand
CGAAGGTGGCCGGATCCACGAGTGGGTCCGCATGTTCCGCGAAGAGTGGGGCGCCGCCGTCACGGGCTAACCTTCCGACGACCTACCGAAAGAGCTTTGGCAAAAACTCTGCCAAGTAACGTCGCCACACAGGCCAGGAGTGGTCATCACCCTTGGTCACCACATACTCATGCTTGAGACCAGCTTTTTTGTAGGCCGCGTGGACAAGTTCGTTCTTCTCAAAGAGGAAATCTTCGTCCCCACAGGCCACCCAGAGTAACTCCAGATCTTGATTGATAGTCTCAGCCTTAGCCAGACCGGCCTCGGTCATTTCTTTGTTAGGTGGCGCGGAACTGAAGGCACCAATCTGGGAGAACTCCGCATGGTATTGCATCGCGATCGTGAGCGCGTGGTGTCCTCCCATGGAGAGGCCAGCAAAGGCGCGCCCACTGCTTTCACCGTTCACAGGATAAATCGCCTCTACTAACGGAACAATATCTTCCACCAACTCTTGGCAGAACGCCGTGGAATTCTCCGGACCATAGAGGTCGAATTCATCCCGCCCACGAGTCTCTGGCGGAACGGCATGAGCATCCGGCATGACAATGATCATCGGAACGGCCTGTTTCTGGGCAAGGAGGGCATCGAGAATCCAGTGCGCTTTCCCATGCACGGTCCAGGTTTGTTCCTGATCACTGTAGCCATGGGTGAGGTAGAGAACAGGCAACAGCCCTTCCGCATCGGGAGGGGTGTAGACAATCAGTCGACGCCAGATGCCCTTCAGAGCCTTGGATTGGTAATCATGACAGTGTAGCGTGCCATGAGGAATCTCTTGGAGATCCCACAGGGCCGGAGGCGATGCCGGCAGGTGGAGGATACTCGTGCTCGGCCAACGCTGCGGTTTGACCGCGCGATTCTGCGAATCGATCGTGTTCACGCCATCCACGGAGAAACGGTACTCAAAGATACCCGGTCCAACGGGTGCCGCCGTCGTGCCTGACCAGAGACCTTTCTCACCCTTTGTGAGCGCCACTTCAGGTCCGAATTGACCCACGGCCTTCACTTCTGAAGCCTTGGGCGCCGTGTAGCGAAAGGTGACCCGATTGTCCGAGAGGACCTCAGGAGATTGTTGAGCCATGGAGAGAGACAAAGACGACAAAGAAGTAAGCAGCAAAAGTAGGGAGCGCAGCATGGTCGGTGAGTGTCTACAAGACGGGTTTATTGCCAAGCCTCAACGCAACCAAACACCTCAATCGCCTCGCCCCGCCATACAAGGAAGGCAGAAACCGAACCAATTTCTGTCCCGTAGGGCTGTGCTCCGTCGCAGCCGTAACTTCCAAAAGGGTCCGCAACGCCAAACGCATCATCACGCAATTTCTGCACTTTTTTGATTTTTCCCCATCAGGTAGGCATTTGGCTACCGAGGAGCTACCTCTTAGGCGGCGTTTTTTCGCATCTCCTCCTCCCGTTTCTTTGATAGGCCGGCTAAAGCCAGCACTACCATAGCACTGTTCCGATACCTCACGGCCTCGGTCGCGGCCTGTCGCAGAGTTGCGAGATAATTAATGGAAGCTAATCTTTGCCTTGAGCTTGCTCAGCACGCCACCTAGTCTCTTCATTGAGAGAATTCTCATTATTGATAGTCATGGTGGCAATTACGGAACGCAAATCAGCCTACGAGAAAGCTCTCCTCATCGCGAGTGGCCCTGCGATGCTTGAGCGCATGGTCAGACCCCTCAAAGAGGCGGGCTTGGCAGTGAACGCCTGTGAGAATTTCGAGGACGCGGCCAAGTTTTATGATGGCCAAGCCTTGATCGTTCTTCCTATCAAAGAAGACGCGCAGACCGAGGCCAAGGCCTTCGTGGATCGGCTTCGGAGTCGCGCCGTTGCCTCTCCCTACATCCTCGGCGTGGGCCGATGCGAAGAGGCCCAGCGCAAGAGCCTGGTCGCCAAGATGGGCCTCAACGACCTCATCACCTATCCTTTCGATGAGGCCGAGGTCCAGCAACGGCTCGAGTCCTTCCGAAACTGGTGCCAGATGCCAACCCCAAACGCGATGGAGGCCCCCGACGAGACGGATGTCGTTTCTCCCACCGTTGCCGACACCATTCCCTCCGAAATGCTGCAGACCACGCGAGTCTCTCTCTTCAGTGACACTCCCTCGGGCGAAGAAGCGGAAGCTCCCGAGTCCATCTACTGCCGCGAGTCTCCTGTCGGCATTGCCATGTTCGATCGGAAATTGACCTACCTCTTGGCCAATCCCCGCTGGATCCAGCAGTTTCGCCTCAAAGACAAAGAGGTCATCGGGCGCAGTCAATTTGATGTCTTTCCCAAGCTTCACCCGAACTGGCATAAGATCTATAAACGTTGCCTCAAAGGGGAAACTCGGCGCGGTCGCGAGACCATCCAGTCCGTTGACGGCCCACTCGACATGCGCTGGGAAGTGCGTCCATGGCGCTATCGGTCTGGCCAAGTGGGTGGCGTCACCATCGCCTTCGAAGAAGCGTGGAAACCAGCAGACGAGCTACCAGCGAAAGCGTCGGAAGAGAAACTTCCCGCCGCACCTTCGCTTTCCAACCAGCTCCAGAGTCCCGCGCTCGTGCTCGATCTAAACGGCACGGTGATCGAGAGCAACGATTCTGCTAAGGCCCTGAAGCTAGATCAGCCTGGAGAGGCCTTTGTCGAGGCGCTGAAGGACGATCCGAATCAACTTCCACTGACAGAACTGGTCGAATTGCAGGGCGGCGCCGAGCACCTTGCTTGGAGCACCTCGATCCTGCGTGATACCGATGGCGAACCTGAACGCGTCCTTCGTGTGGGCGTCCGCCTGCCGTGTTCCCTCCTGCCCACGGTCGAGGTGGAGAAAGTGGTCGAGGTTTCCGCGGCTGAAGAAGCCCAAATCGTCGTTTCGGAAACCGAGCCGATTGCGCCTAGTCTAACGTTATTCGAAGATGACGCCTTGGATGAAGTTCCACAGCTTGTGTGGAAAGCCAATCCACGTGGAGAAATCACCTACTTCAACAGAGCGTGGCGGATATTGCGCGATCGCCCTCTCAGTCGCGAATTGAATGGCGGCTGGCTAGACGGCTTGCATGCGTCCGATGCCTGCTCAACGAAGGGCGTCGTCGCTGAGGCCATCAGCAACCAGAAGACCCTCGAACACACCTTCCGACTCAAGTCCGCCGGGGGGAACTACGTCTCCAAGGACATGTGGGTTAAGCCATTCCACGCTGAAAGCGGGGAACTGTTAGGGTTTTACGGGATCTGTCAGGATCATCAAGAAGGGGCAAAGCCTGCCGCCATCGGCTTTGCCAGCGCCTTATACGGTGCTCCTCAGAGGTCCAAGGAAGAGGATCAGATTCTTAATACCGTCCGCCAAGACGCGGCCGACGCCTTGGCCAAGCTGGCCGAAGCCGAGCACGAAGTCCTCGACCTCAAGGACTCGCTGGCAAAACTAAGCACCGCCTCCTCTGCAACCGGTTCTGGACCAGGCCTTCTGCCAGAAAGCCCGTTCATCATGTGGCAGTGTGATACGGCCGGCGACCTCACCGCAGTCAATCCCACGTGGAACGAAGCCTTCCAACTCGACGGCAAGGCAGCGCCGCAAAGCAACTGGACCGAAGCCATTCTCGACGAGAAAGAACGCAGGGCCACGGAAGCGCAGCTTCGGGCTGCCGCGGTTAAAGGAGCCTCTCTCACCTGTACATTTCATTGGAAGCCAAGCTCAGCGTCCGCAACCCGCATGGAGTTGCAAGCGGTGCCTTTGCTAGATGAGAATGGGAACAGTCTTGGCCTCAGCGGGATCTTGCAAGACGTTTCTGCGGAGCAGGCTGCCATCAGCGCCGTCCAGGCGTTGATCGAGCCCCAAGCGGAGACTATTGACCCAGCGCCAGTATCCGACCTCTTTGCCAAGCTGACCGAACGGTTGCCTCAGTGGCAAGAACGCCAAGCCCAGTACAACAAGAACCTGGCTGCCTTCGAGGAAATCTTTGATCATGTTGCCGTCGGCGTAGTTTTGTTAGGCTCTAACGGCAAGGTCATTATTGCCAATAAGCGCCTGAACGACTTGTTAGGCTTCAGTATCGGCGAAGGCGAGAGCATCGAAGGCTGGCTGGGCCGTGCTGGTGGGGATCCCGATCACACGACTTCCGTCCTAAAGATTTGGCAGGAAGACATCTGGCAACGTCAGCTAACCAAGGTCCTCGCGCTGAAAGCTTCCAATGGCTCACTACGCGAAATCCGTTTCGAGCCCCAGCTCTTCCTCGACGATAACCGCCTCCTTCTAACACTGCACGATATTACCGAATCGAAGCGTAGCGAGGAGGCCATGCGCGACAGTGAGATTCGTTTCCGCGCGCTCTTCCGCGAGTCCTCCATGGGTATCGCTCTCCTCGATGGCGAGGAGAAGATCTATGATGTGAATCCAGGCATGGAAAGCATCTTGGGGGTCGCCCGTCGCCAGATTCTCTGTCGGCATTTCGATGAGTGCCTCCACCCCGACGATCTCGCGCGGAAACAACAGCTTGTTCAGCAGCTGCTAGCCTCGCCAAAGCGAAACACGGAGATGGAGCTGCGGCTTGCACGGCGCCGGGAAGAAGGGGGCATCACCGAAGACATCTGGGTGCGTCTCCACATCGCCCTCGTGCGCGATGTCGACCAGCGTGTCCTCTTCACCGCCTACTTCGTCCAGGACATCACCGAGCAGAAGCGCCTGCAAGCAGCTCTGCATATCAGCAAAGAGCAGAATCGGGCGCTGTTAGAAATCATTCCAGATCTGATCTTGCTAGTCGATCGTCGTGCCGAAATCGTTGATATCATGCCCGGCGACAGCATGCCGGATGACTTTGTGGATCAGGAATCCATGGGCCGCCGGGTCGAGACGATCTTGCCGTCGTTCGGGAACCACGCGGAAGAGCTCATCCAACGCGCTTATGTTGCCGATGACGTGGTTGTCCATCAGTTCGCGACCCCAAGCGGCAACGCCTATCAAGCACGAGTCGTTGCTTGTAAGCCTGACAATGCGGTCATCACGGTACAGTCCGCACCGGACAAGGAAACGCCGGTCACCCCGCTCAAACCGGAGATACCCGAGTCTCTAGAGCGCATGTCGCTGACGTTCGCCAATGCGCCCAACGCGGTCATCATCATGAACTACTCCGGTGGGATCCAGCACTGGAACCCAGCCGCTTCCGAATTGTTTGGCTACACGGAACAAGAGGCCGAAGACCAGCCCTTGCCTGCCCTCTTCGGACTTGACTCGGTCGATGCGCTGACCCGTCATTTAGAGCAGGACAGCCACGATCGCTGGGTGGGTCGTTTGCCTTTCCAGCGAAAGGATCGGTCCGAAGACCTCGCTGAGGTGATTTTTGCCCCCCTGAAGGCTGAGTCTGGTAGCCTCCAGGGCCAGGTCGCCTTCCTCCGACAGGTCGAAGATCCTGAGCCGAAACCAATCGCTCCGGCAGCGGCGGGACCCGCCGTCGACCGACAGGCGCTTATCGAAGAGATCCGTGAAGAGAGCCTCTCAACGCTGGTTCCTCAGATGCATCAGCGCCTAAGAAACAATCTCCAGATTATCGCCACCCTGCTTAATCTCCAATATAAATGTCAGGCTGACCCAAATACCCGCGACAGCCTCCGCAAGAGCCGGAGTCGCGCTCAAGCGCTCCTTCTTCTTCATGAAAGAATCCAGAAGAAGGAAGACGAGGAACAGGTTGACTTCCAACATCTCGCCAAATCCCTCTGTGACTTCCTCCTTGAGAGCTACGAAGCCGTTGGTCGCGTTCACGTCACCCTTGAAATCGATGGACCGCTGGATCTACAGGCAGCCAGCCCATTATCTCTTATTCTTAACGAGCTCGTGTCCAATGCGATCGAGCACGGCTTTCCTGATGGTGAACAAGGCACCATCGCCGTCACCCTGAAGCTGGCTCAAGGCACTGGTGAACTCACCGTGCGGGACGATGGATTTGGTCTCGGATCCGGCTCGCAAGGCTCAGGAATGGGTCTCCAGATTGTAAAAACCCTGGCGACTCAGGTTGGCGGCAGTCTAGAAAAACTAGATACTACGGAAACTGAATTTCGCGTTTGCTTTATCACCTCATTACGCAAATGAATGAGGTCGTTTGAGTCAATATCAGCTGCCTACTATCTTAGTCGTTGAGAATGAGCCGGACCCGTCTCGACGCCTAGAAGTGAGCCTCGACCGTATTGGTTTCGAGGGCGTAAGCGTGACATCCGGTGAACAGGCCCTCGCCTGGCTCGATGATCAGAACCTTGGGGATAGGAAACCGATCCTAGCCCTGGTGGATCTCCATCTCGAAGGTAGGATCAGCGGGGTAACTCTCGGCCAACGGCTGGGGTCCATTTATCAGGTCCCCTTCTTCTTCCTCGCTCGGCAAGCCAGTGAGATTCAAAACCAGCGTGTCCTTCGATCACAGCCTTTTGGCTACCTCATCCTCCCCTGCGAAGACGATGAACTCAGGTCCACGCTGACTCTCGCCAATGAGGCGCTAGGCGAGCGCGAGCGCGAGAAGGCTATCAAGAACCCTGTGGTCACGCCAACGACCGATGAAGAGGCCATTCTCGTGACCGACCTCATGGGCCACATCACTTACCTCAATCCCCTGGGCGAAGAGCTCACGGGTTGGCAGCTCGCTGAAGCGCGTGGTCAGAATTACCAGGAAATCTTCCGAATCATCGACGAGAAGGGGCGGCCCCAGCCTCATGAACCCTTCAGTGGTACAGGCAAGTGTCCGGAAGCAACTGTCTGGTTACTTCCAAAGGAAGGTGCCCCTCGCCTCCTTGATGAGCGTTCCTCAACCCTAACAGACGCAAATGGAAGCCTCGCGGGACTCTTCATCGCCTTCGGTCCTCACAAGACCTCTCAGGACGCCCCTACTCAAGTCACGCTATCAGAATCTCCGGCCTACGAAGAACACGGGTCAGAACAGCGCATGGCCGCTGTTGTTGAAGCGATCAGCGACCCCCTCTTCGCCATGGATAATTCATGGAATGTCACCTACGTCAATCAGAAGGCGGAAGAGCATTTAGGACGCCCTAGCAAAGCCTTACTAGGGCGAAACTTCTGGAACGAGTTTCCTGAATCTGTCCACGCCAAATATTATCACGAATACTACAAAGCCGCCAGCTCCCAAGAGCCACGCGACTTTGAGTTTTATCACGAAATCCAAGGGCGTTGGATTGAAGTGCACGCCTACCCATTCACGAAAGGTCTGTTAGTGTTGATTCGCGATATCACCGCCAGACGCCGCGCCCAAGAAAGAGCCAGCAAACTTGAGAAGCTCGAGAGCCTAGGCCTCCTCGCCCGCGGCTTTGCTCACGACTTCAATAACTTACTCACGGTCTTGCTAGGCAATGTGTCGCTTGCTCGCTATTCGCTGCCCGGTGAGCAGGGCTACTACCAATCCCTGGACGCTGCGAAACAGGCGACCGAACAGGCACGCAACCTCGTTCAACAATTGCTCACCTTTGCCAAAGGCGGCGTCCCCATCACGGACAGTGTCGATCTCAATTCTGAGATCATTGGCGAAATCATGCGCCATCGCAACCGGCAGGCCCACATCGATTATCAATTCGAGCACACTAAAGAGACCGTCTATGTTGAAGCGGACCACGAACAGCTTGAGCGTTTGCTAGAAAACCTCATGGAGAATGCTGAACAGGCCATGCTAGGCGGCGGCACCTTGCGGATTACTAGCAAGACACTTACAGCAACCGATCCGATGCGTCGTGAGCTCTCGGCCAATCTCGATGCCCACACCGAGTATGTCATGCTTGAAGTCCACGACACAGGCGAAGGGATTGCTCAAGCCAACATCGACAAGATCTTTGAGCCCTACTTCAGCACCCGGACCGACGCCAACGCCACCGGCCTCGGACTAACAGTCTGCGACTCTATCGCTCGCTCCCACAAAGGCTTTCTTACCATCGACTCGCGGCCTGGCAACCATACCACCGCGCGCCTCTTCCTCCCGACCTGCCGCCAACAGTGGCAAGCCCTACAGGAGGAAACACCTGAGATCACTCTGAAACGTCAGCGGCCTGTCAATGACCCTCCTCGTGTTCTCATCTTAGACGATGAGCGCCCAATTCGACTTATCATGAGCATCTCTCTAAAGAAGGATGGCTACGAAGTGGTCGAGACCGAAGAAGGAAGCCAAACGGTAGAAGCCTATCAGACAGCCCTCACCCAAGGACAAAGGTTTGACCTCGTCATCACGGACCTCTCCATTCCCAACGGCATGGGAGGGGCTGAAGCCATGCAGCAAATCCGCTTTGCTGATCCCGATGTAGTCGCTGTCGTTTCTAGTGGTTACTCCGATGACCCGGTCATGGCCAACTATACGCAGTTCGGATTCTCAGCGGTCCTACCCAAACCGTACAAACCTTCCACGCTACGCCAGCTCGCGCATCGCCTCATCAAGGGCGAACAACTCGCAATCGACTAACGCATCCGTCCGTTAAACTGATTCCGGTAAGAGATGAACCACGGAATATGCAGAAAACACGAAAGGCTCTTTCCGGGTTCTCCGTGGTTCTTTCAATCGTCTCTTTCGCCATGTTGCCAATAGGCCTTCTTCTCGATTAACTCTAACATCAGCTCTATCTCTCACATTTGGCCTAATCCCGCCGCTAAGGCAGGACCGAGATTTGCGGATCTTGCGGTTCCTTTGAAAGCGACGCGAGTACGCGCAGTTGCCGCTGCGCAGAGAAATGACATTGTACAAGATGCACGGCCATGCGACGAAGATAGTCGTCTTCTTCTGTTAGAAACGCGTTCACGGCTCCTTGGGCCTCTTGAGACCAAGCTATTTGGAGCGCTGCCACCTCCGCGCGCACATGTCCAGTTCTCGTCCTTAGAGATGCCTTAACCGTTCCGGAACAGCGACCATGCCTAACCATCGCAAACGTTCGTTGACAAAGGCCTGATGCTCACTTTTGCCAATCTTCGTCAGCACTTCATCGACGATTCTCATCGTGGAGATCGGTTGCAGCCAGCCATCCACGTCAGCTCGGGGCGCCGTGCCATTCGTGCCATCACTCCAGAGGATGGCAACCTTATCACCGTTCTTTCCTAGCACTTTAACAACATTACTATCTTTGATTCGCGCCTACTCAGTGTCGGACTCTACTAGAAGGGCCGCAAACACCAGGACAAGAATCTGTCTTACAATCCACATGACGGTAATTCTTTAGCTGAAGACGGCGCAACCGTCGCGCACTTTCAATTTGATTCTTTTAGGGAGCTGGCCAAATGTAAGACTGGTCATCGCGACGTCCGCTTGCGTATCAACTGATAATGGTGAACAGTTAGCGATCCTCTCAAAGCATGGCTCACTCCACCAACTCTCCCCTCACTCTCGTTGTCCTCGCCGCTGGCATGGGCAGCCGCTACGGAGGTCTCAAACAGCTTGATCCCGTGGGTCCTCACGGAGAGTTCATTCTCGACTACTCGGTTTACGATGCCCTTGAGGCGGGGGTCGAGCAGGTGGTCTTTGTCATCCGAAAGGACTTCGAATCCGCATTTCGAGATTCTCTAGGCAAGCGTTTCGAAAACCGTCTCTCGGTAGACTATGCTTTCCAGAGTCTCGATGCGATTCCTGATGGTTGCCAAGTGCCTAGCGGACGTACCAAGCCTTGGGGAACAGGCCACGCTGTGCTGACGGCCAAGAATGTGGTCGACACGCCGTTCATGGTCATCAATGCAGACGATTTTTATGGAAGAAGCAGCTACGGCGTACTCGCAGACTACCTCAGAGAGTCGGCTGCTGGCCCGAGCGCTATCGACCCGTACAGCATGGTCGGATTTCCACTCAAGAACACCCTTTCCGAGAACGGCACGGTAGCCAGAGGACTCTGTCAGTGCAGTGATGACATGTACTTAAAGTCTGTTCAGGAAATCACGAACATTCGTAAGACAACATCCGGCGCCGCCTACGAAGATGCTAGTAGAGTCACAGTAGAATTGACTGGCAACGAGCGCGTATCCATGAATATGTGGGGATTCCTTCCGACTTTCTTCCCTCTATTGGAAGAACGCTTCCGAAACTTCATGACCAGTCATGGAGGCTCGGAGAAGGCCGAGTTTTACATCCCCTTCGCTGTGGATGAACTCATTCAAGCACAACGTGCTACTGCCCGTGTGCTCACGACCGAAAGTTCCTGGTTCGGTGTCACCTATCAAGACGACAAACCGATCGTGGTCGAGGCTCTGCAACAGCTCGCCGAGCAAGGCACTTACCCATCGCCACTCTGGAGTTAGGGCCAACGAGGAATCCACTTGAGAAGTTGAAAAGCGGTCACAGTCATGACTGTGTTCAATTGTGGATTCTGAAGCAGAAGCAATGCAAGACGACATCTACCGCGAAAGGTGGCACGCGCCCAGGAGGTGTCTATTGGGGAACGCCTGGCGGGTGTTTTTAAATGCTCCGACCTGGGTTTGGAGATGATGTTTGGCCAGATTAAGGCTACCCACTCGTCGAATTCATATAAGGAAGTTGGGACCAAAGCTAGAGTCCGAATAGACCGTGTGCGCAGACTGTGTGACCGCTCGATCTACCAGACCACTAGTATTGAGGAGTGATGATAGGAGCTCTTGCCAAGCTCGTTGTCGGGGTGATTAAAAACGAAAAGATCGACTACATGTTAGGTGGTGCGTATTCTAGCGGCGCCTACGCCATTTCCCGTGACACAAAGGATGTCGATATCGTCGTCTCTCTTGAATCACCGAACAAGATTGACGGTCTGGTGGCTCGACTAGATCCAGACTTGGAATTTGCCCGACAAGTCACTTTCGAGACAAACACAGGATCTAAACGCTACATCTTCAAGGCTCGAAAGAATCGCTCGATCATGTTCGAACTGTTTCTTGTCGGATCTGAGGCCTACGCACTCGAACGATTCCGCCGACGTAAACGTGTTTTTTTAGCAACCTTGAATCGGGAAATTTGAATACCATCGGCAGCGGATGTTGTGGTATAGAAACGGCGTTGGACGGGGCCAAAAGATTAAGTATCCGTCAGGGAAATCATTGCCGTGCAGACAGTCGACAGACCTAAATCAAGCACGGGTGTGGTGAGCACGGGTGTCTGAAGCATCTGAGGACAATCCTAGGCAAATCTAGAACTGGGTCTCCACGTTCATCGGTTTCCTCGCCCAAACTCACTCAATTTCTAACAGAAGCTTTTTACCAGACAGTCGCTGGTAGATTTCGCCGGTGATGAGAAAGACTTCATTGTCCTTGCCATCCCGAATCCCGTAGTAGAAAGCACTCGCATTCGGACTGATAGGGGCAAAGCGAAGGGTGGCCGTTTCATATTCTTGCTCACCTTCCCCCTTCGTCGCTGGCTCACTCTTGACCGTGACAACGAGCGAGGACGTTGCCAACACGGCTTTCGCTTCTTGGGCGTCAGGTAGCCAGCCGTCAGCGTTGAATGCCCCTAGGCTAAAAATGAGCTGCGCCGCGACGTGCTTGTCCATATCAGCGGTGCGGTCTTGCCCATCGCGCAGAACTCGCAGTCGATCTTCTGGGAGTTCGGCCTTGAAGTCGACTTCGACTTGCAACGGAGGTTTGCCGTTGAGTCCCAGAGTCACTTCACGTATCCGATCAAACGGGACATTGAGAATCTCTAGGCTCTTCCAATTGAGTGGCTCTGAGGAATGTGCGAGCCCCGTGAGAAAGGTCCGATCGACTGCAGCAATGGCGTCCATGCCCTCAACACTGACAAAAACCTGAGGCGACGACGGTGGCATGCCGACGCGCAATAGACAGCTCTCTCCCTGCGCCGGCCCAAGATTCTCGCCTTCAAACATCACCGTAAAGGCGGGATCATCAAGCCCATAGAGGGCGTCATTGTCGGGACCACTTTCCAGGTAGAGATCGACTTCGGTCTCATTGAAGAGCGCTAAGAAACGGTCGCCCTCCTCTTGATTAACTAGTACGGCACCTTCTGGACCAGGCATCAGCCAGGCACCTTGATTCTCTACCCCCAAGGGCGCTTCCCTTCCACGGCGAGTTAGAGTGACCTTCGAAACATCCGCAGCAAGCACCCGCAGGATACGACGCTCTCGGAGCGCCTTGGCATCGATGGGAAACGCATCCAAGACAGTCTTCGAGACGTCATAGGTGAGCGGTCGTTTCGAATGACGCACCTTGAGCAAACTGTCATCGGTCGGGTGAGGATAAAAATTCAGTTCAAAGGCATTCTCCGGTGCCACGTCTGCGATCTTGACGGTATGACTTGGCTCTACCGGAATCTCTTCCTCCGCAGGAAGTGCCCCACTCGTTCCCGTGATGGTAGAGAGTCCACTGAGCAGACTATCGACGACATCGTCATCGGCTTGGAATTTGTTAGGTTCTTCTAAACGCCATCGACTACCGGGTGTGGCGTTGCGGCTGAGCGAAACGGTCTCATTGCGATGTTGAAAGGTCAGACCTGTGATTCGTTCGATAGCGAAACGGGCAAGAATGGGATCGACCATCTCGATGACCGGCTTCTCGACAATCTTTCGAAAGTCTCCTGCCACAACAAAGGCACCTTCATACGCATCGACGCCCCCAGGAAAGAGATAGGCTGATTTCTCAAATGGTCCAGGATCGCCAATCTGATAGACAATCGGTTCACCCTGCGCAAATCCCACGGTGAGCGCAATACTTCGCTCGGGCGTCAGCCCATAGCCTTCTCGCTGACTGCCCGAATCATCACGAAGAAACTCTTTGGGATGCATGCTTCCAAGGGTCTCCATAATCGTCTCGATCCAATCAGGGTCGACTGCATCCTCTACTGGAGACGTCAGCATCCACCGACCAACGCGTTTCTCTAACGTCCGCGTCTCGGAGGGATCGGCAATCGTTAGGCTTGTAATCGCAGGAACGGCTGGCCCTTCAAACAATGGAGCTGGTCGCTCACCAAAGAATTGCTTCAGAGTCCCCGAATGGTCAAGATAGGCATAAAGTCCCAGCCCGAATGTGGTGACGGCAAGCGTGATCGTGGTAGCGAGCTTCATGAAAGGGCAGGGAATTAATTAGGCTACCTAGCGCCGTCGGAAGAAAGCAACGACCAAGCCGATGAGAAAGGCGAGACCAGGGACATAGCGCAAGGACATGCGCTCAAGCTTTTTAAACGGACGCTCACCGACTTCGACTCGGAAATCACCCGCTCCTTGGGAGCCAATACCGACGACGAGTTCCTCTCGATCTGTAGCCCAGTTGATGCTGTTCAGCATGAACTCCGCGGACTCCTGCGTCGGAGACGGGTCCATGAAATTTCCATTCCCAACGACGACCATGCGCGAGCTGTTTAGGCGGAGATCTTGGTTGATACCAGCACCACGCTCGACTGAGACCGCGACATTCACATCCATCTTTTCTCGAGGGTCAGAAACAGGATTCTGATCTCGGAAGTTTCGCTCTTTCCAGAAGTCGTTGTAGGCAATGAGAAGCGGCTTCTTATCGGCCGAGCTTGGCGACATTGGGTCGTCTCCTGCACCAGCAACATTGATATTGATAGAACTCGTCTGCCCAGGAAGTGTGGTCGTCCGTCCGAAGAGCGATTCGGTAACCGGTGATTCTGGCATATAAACACTTTCAACCTCGGATACTTTGATGGTCCGCCCCCCACGTACGCGCATGGCCAAGATGCGATCATTCTCAACCCGCACTCCATAATTATTCTCCAAATATCCGATCAAGTTTGGAAGCGCTCGATACTTCAATGGATCAATAAGGACAATGAGCCCACCTTTGCGCTCCTCCCAGTAATCACGAAAGAGCTGCTTTAGTTCAGCACCAGTGAAATCGACGCTCGGAGCTAGCAGGATGACGACACTAGCATCTTCAGGAACCGTTGTGTTTGGCGTGATTGTAAATGGTTTCACGAGGAGATTCTGCTTCATGGCAGCGATATCACGAATCTCCATGGCAGCATCTCGTCCGCTGATGGACTGCGGGAATCCCTTGCTCGCGACAATGTAAGCTACCTCCTTCTTCTCCTCTATTGCGGCCACGATGGCCGACGTTAAAGCACTTTCTATTCGATAGTTGAGGATCTTGCCAGGGCGCGGAGTGGCATTGCGAAACATGACGGTCTTACCACGCTGAAACATGTCCTTCTCAGTCACCATCTCATAGGTGCTGACTTCTTTGCCATCCCCGTTTGTCCCGTTCAGCTTTTCGCTCTTGGAAATGAGGATCTTGTTCTGCTCAAAGATGAGCTTGGGATCTTGGTTCCGCAACTCGGCAATAGCCGCAGGATCTCGCAATGGATCTACCCAGCGAACCTTGAGACGTCCATTGGCCGCTTGTTCGTACAATCCGATGATGCGTTGGGTATAAGGGTAGACGTCGCTTCCCCGTCCAAACGCCATGGTTAGATAGAGATCCTCCGATAGATCCGACAACACTTGCGTGGTCTGGGGCCCCAACGAGTAACGCTTGCTTGCACTACGATCCCACTGAGCATACTTCTGGCAGCTCAGCCAATTGACCAAGGCCACGATAACCACCGCCAAGGTGATCTGCACGAGTACGTTGAGCCCAATACGGAAACGCCGGATCGAGGACTGGGGCTTGGGGGAAGTGCTTTCTGGATCGTCTGCCATCGTGTCTAGATTTTCCACTTCCGGTAATCGAGCACCTGATGAGTCAATGCCAGGGTTAATGCTGCAAAACTCACATAATAAACCACGGGTCGCGTGTCGAAGAATCCCGCGGACCAGTCACGCATGTGCTCGATCGGTGAGATGTATTCAAGAAACTCTACCGTGATCTGTGGGAGGTCATTAAACTGTACCCGGAGTAAACCGAGGAAGAAGTAGATTAGGAGCACCGTAAACGAGATGACTGCAGCAATGATCTGATTTGAAGTCAGCGCCGAGGCAAGACAGCCGACCGCTACAAAGAACAGACCGATGAGGAAGATCATCGCATAGCCACCGTAAAAGGAAGGCGAGCTAAAAGCGGTAGCTCCTCCGAAGGCTGAGGCACCGACCGTCTTCTCAAAGTAGACCATGTAAAACATGTAAGGGAGGTAGAGTACCATGTAGAAGAACAAGGCGGCAACATACTTAGAAAAGATCACCTGCCAACTTTGCACAGGTGCCGTCAGCAGGGGCTCCAGCGTACCTAACTTCTGCTCCTCCGAGAAAAGTCGCATTGTGATGAGAGGGATGATGAGCAGAAGCACAAGCCAGAACTGGTTGTTCAACAACATTACTTGGTTCAGTGCCATGGGAACGCTATCACTCTTCAAAGCTTTGACGAACTTTAGGAAGATAACGCCGTGTAACAAAGACACCGCAGCAATAACGATGTAGGCGACAATCGACTGAAAGTAGGCTTTGATTTCCCGGCTGAAAAGAATGAGGAACGTCCGCATGGGTGAATGTCAGTGCTTAACTGTGCTGGTTCATGGTGAGATCGGCAAAGACATCCTCAAGAGAAACGCCTTTCCGACTGAGCTCTCTCATCGCCCACTGCTCTTTCCGAGCCAGTCGATCGATCATCTCGCGCACGTCCTTGTTTGCTTCGACCTTCAATACGAATAGATGCCAGTCCGCGTCACTTCGCTCCAGAGTCACCCGTCTCACACCCCCGATCTTTCCAAGTTTCGCCTCAATCACTTTCGGGTCACCCTTCAATTCCACCCGCGCAGTTCCTGCGCTCCGCATCTGGCCCGCGAGATTGCGTGGTTCACCAATAGCTTGAATCTTTCCTTGGTTGATAATGATGACACGTCCACAGGTCACCTCCACCTCGGGCAAAATGTGCGTGGAAATCAGAATGGTGTGATCCTCCCCCAACTCTTTGATCAGTCCGCGCACTTCACGGATTTGGTTAGGATCGAGACCGTTCGTCGGTTCATCCAAAATCAACAAAGGTGGCTTGTTCACAAGCGCGTCTGCCAAACCCACTCGTTGGCGAAAGCCTTTCGAAAGTGTACTGATCATCTTGCGGCGCACCTCATGGAGAGAGGTTCGGTCCATGGCTTCCCCCACGCCAATGCGAAGTCCTTTGCCTTTCAGGCCTTTCAAAGCTCCTCGAAATCGCAGGTACTCCTTCACCCGCATATCATTGTATAGCGGCACATTCTCCGGCATGTAGCCGATGCGCTTACGCACTTCCAACGAGTCTTTAAACACATCCATGCCATCAATCTCAGCACGCCCTGAAGACGGCGGAAGAAAGTTGGTCAGAATACGCAGCGTCGTGGTCTTGCCAGCGCCATTGGGCCCTAGAAAGCCGACGATTTCGCCACGCCCGACCTGAAAGGACACTGAATCAATTGCGGTGTGTCCAGAGTAGCGTTTGGAGAGTTGGTCGACCTGAATCATGGCTCAAAGCGTAGCGCTTGCGCCATGCTTCGCAGAATCTTCCCAGGGATGCTAGTAAAACGCGCTGGGAATTGTCACTTTTGAGGCAGGGTCTTAAAATTTAGACAGCATCTCCATTGCCGATTCGAAGGAATCAACACACACGGGAGGAATCGGTGAAACTAGTTACCTGGTTCAGCGGCGGTCCGTAAGGACGACGAACTGAGCAGGAGCCTTGAGAGTCTGACTGGAGGAACTCAACTGAGCCCCGGTGGTTGGTCACGTACCTCAGCTTGGTGCACCATTGGGGGTCGAACAGCTAGCCATCGCCGCTATTGCAGCGATCAGAAGAACAGAAGGAAGAAGCTTCATCCCACCTACCCTAAACGTGGAGATGTGTCCCTGCCAAGACCTTCTTAATTCTCAAAGCTTGCCTCGATTTCCAGGTCGAGTTCCGCGCGGCAAATCGCCGCCTGAAGCACGACTGTATTCTCTGTTGTTGCCGCGAGGGCCGTCTGCAACAGCGGCCAGAGTCGTTCGAAATCACGCTCGCGCCTCAAATAGACTTTCAATCGATAGCCTGGGAATTGACTCACCCGGTCCCAACTGCCGGCGCCGACTTCTACCGCCATCGATTCAAGATTCTCCAAGGTCACCTTCCACTGGCCCATGAGATCGCCAGCATGAAGCGTTTCGTGTCCACAGATGCTGGCTGTGCCAGAAATATACACTTGATTGCCAACCACGGCTGCTCTGGCAAAGCTCGGCGTCTTGGGGCCATAGTTCTCTGGATAACGGTAGGCCGGTGTCTGTCTTGGATTCTCTATAAAACGTGGCGGCGTCTTCCCTCCAACGAAGGCAATCACGAGTTCCTGACCGGGGCTTCCAACGGCGGAAGCCGCTGGCATCAAGGACTCCGCTTGAGGGCCGAAGAACTCATCGAAAGCCCGACGGCGCCCGACGTTAAAGACTCGATAATTCTCAAGTCCAGCAGTGCTACCGTTGATGTCGGGGACAAAGTGCCACAGGCGGTGCGCATGTTTCCGCATTTCTCGAAGCAGCTCGAAGAGCTCTGTGTAAAGACGGTGACTAACCTCCTCGAGCCCCTCATCTAGAGCACAAGAGGCGATGCCAGCAAGGGCATCGCCTACTTCCTGAATCTGGTAGCTACAGCGGACACTACCCCGGCCGTCGCCCGGCAGGAGAAGCTCGGACGCCTGCCCAGCTATGAGCGGCACAGGAATCCCGATCGTTCCTGGAACATCCGTGCCACGTCCGCCATATCTCAAGGCAAGAGGGCTGGACTCGTGAACGGCGGTCATTAAAAAGCACTAACCACGACTCGAGGGAAGCGTCAACGCTCCAGCGCCCGGCGAACAGACACAGAACCCGCTTAACTCCAGGGGTTCAGAAAATTTTGTTAGCCAGTGTATTTTTGATCTATATACAAATATTTCTAGTAATTTCCATAAATTACATTAATATTTACCGCACCCGCAATATCTATGGTGTTCTTGAGCCGTCTCACTAGCCTCTTATGGATCCTCGGCTCATCTCTCGCGTCAGCCATCGACTACGGCAAATCGCTCTCTCTGGAACTCGAAGTAAAGCCTGAAATCAGCATTGCAGGTCTAACCCTTCGAGTCACGTGGCCAGGGCTCGCAGGGATGGGCGACTACAGGCTCCAAATCATCAACGGGATGGGCGAGAGCGACTACGAGGTCGTTCCGGTGAGCGGAGCTGACATCTACACTTACCTAGATACCACAGCGATGGTTGGCGAACGCAAGGAATACAGAATCGTCAGCTATCGTGTTGCAGGTGGACAGTCCGCCTACGGTCACGCGGTCGGCGGTTATGCACTGCCACTCATCGACGATCGTGGTGGCGTAGTGCTCCTGGTCGATGCCGCACAAAGCGCCCCTCTATCAGAAGAACTTACTCGTCTTGAGTACGATCTCCGCGGAGATGGCTGGACGGTGTATCGCCAAGATGTCGCAGCGTCCGAGACGCCCCCACAACTTAAAACACGAATTGCGACGGCACACAGCAATCACCCTCACATCAACACCGTCTTTCTCTTTGGTGATTTCGCCGTGCCGTACTCAGGAAACAATGCACCGGATGGACACATTGATCACTACGGTGCGTGGCCTGCCGATGCCTATTATGGCGAACTCGACGACACCTGGACGGACACACAGATCAACAACACCCTGGCAATTCGCGAGGAGACTCACAATGTCCCAGGAGATGGAAAGCTTGATGCGAACAAGATCTACTCCGGCGTCGAGCTTGCCGTCGGGCGCGTGGACCTTGCCAATCTTCCTGCCTTTGCCCCACTCACGGAAACCGACCTGCTCCGGCGCTACCTTGACAAGAACCATGCGTTTCGACACCGCATCCAATCGGTCTCTGCAAGAGCACTTATCGACGACAACCTCTCTCACCTAATTGAAGGTGTCGCTGCAGGAGCACGCCGAAGCTTTCCAGCCATTGTAGGCCGAAGCCAGGTGAACGACCTTCCTTGGTCAACTGCACAAACGCAGGACTATCTCTTCGGATTCGGTGCAGGCAGCGGCACCTACACATCGGCCAGCGGTATCACCACGTCGACAAGCTGCGCTCAAAACCCCACCAAAGTAAGCTTCAACTTCCTCTTTGGCAGCTACTTCGGCGACTTCGACAACGCAGACAACCTGCTGCGCTCCCACTTGGCTAACGAGACTCACGGACTCAGTGCTTGCTGGGGAGCCCGTCCCTACTGGGGCGTCTATCGCATGGCGCTTGGAGACACCCTTGGAGACATCATGCGCACCGTCTACAACGAACGTTCTAGCTCCTACTACCATGGCGGACTCATGCAGCGCGACGTTCACGCCGCTTTGCTAGGAGACCCTACGCTACGCGCCCATCCCGTAGCCCCTTCTGGTGCTGGCATCGCTTCCCCCGCATCGGACGGCACGGCCCTCCAATGGGAAGGCTCTGTAGAAACAGAACTCCTTGGCTATCATGTCTACCGCGCCGCCCCAGAGTCTCTTCAGTTCACTAGACTGACAGCATCGCCAATCACAACGACAAGCTACACTGACACCATCCCAGTGGAGACGGATGCGATCTACATGATACGCGCCATCAAAATGCAAGACACACCCAGTGGCAGCTATACGAATGCTAGCCAAGGCATCTACCTAGCCAGAACAGCTCAGGCGACGAGCAGTCCACTGACGACATGGCGCAACAACGCCTTTGGTGACACCATCATGGACCAGGCAAACTCAGCCAATCCGGATAGCGATGACTCGCCCAATCTGCTTGAGTATGCTCTTGGAACCGACCCCACAAGCCATGAATCACTTCCACTGACATTATCCGTCAGCGACAGCACCCTAACCTACCCGGAGAACGTGTTGGCCAAAGACGCCACCATCATTTGCGAGATGTCAGCCAATCTAGCGCAATGGATACCAGTGGCCATTGACAGCCAGTCGTTTGAGGCCATTGCCTCCGCTGTCCCCGGCACCCAAGTCCGCCTCGTCACGCTGAATCTCAGCAACATCCCAAGCGACCGTTGCAGCTTCCGGCTCCGGGTGGTCATGCCGTAGACCGCATCCGGCTCTTCCAACCATTCAATTTGCGTTCATTCGCGGTTGCGAGTCGCCTTGAAGTTGCCATGTTTGGAAATTATGAAATTTCAGGAATCTTTAGTAATTATCCTAATTGCCCTTATTGGGTCCGCCTTCGGCCAGACCAAGCTGCTCCGGTTTCCTGATATCGCCGGTGACAACGTGGTCTTCTGCTACGGCGGCGATCTCTGGCAAGCTTCAACGGAAGGCGGCACGGCCAGTCGGCTCACAGCCCACGTCGGCCAGGAACTTTTTCCGAAATACTCTCCCGATGGCAAATGGATCGCGTTCACGGGTCAGTATGACGGCGATGAACAAGTCTATGTCATGCCCTCCACAGGTGGCATTCCCAAACAGCTCACTTACTACCCTGCAGCCGGGCCCTTGCCTCCGCGCTGGGGCTACGACCACCAAGTCTATGGCTGGAGCCCCGACGGCAAGAAAGTCCTCTTTCGCTCTTTGCGCGATGCCGATGGCGGCAAGACCCTAACAGCCCTCTACACAGTATCTGTCGAAGGCGGCTTGCCTGAAATGCTCCCCATGCCGACTTCGGGTTCCGGTGACTTTTCACCTAACGGAAAGCAGATTCTCTACTCACCACTCTTCCGTGATTTCCGGACGTGGAAACGTTATGAAGGTGGTTGGGCCCAAGACCTCTTCGTCTTCAATCTCGAAACGAACGAAGCCACGGCGATTGACAACAGCGTCAGAACAGAACGCGATCCCATGTGGATCGGTGAACACGCTTACTTCGCCTCCGATCGCGATGGGCGTCTCAATCTCTACCGATACGATCTCAACAACCAATCCCTAACTAAACTCACCGAACACACTGAGTGGGATGTGCGTTGGCCCTCCTCTGATAGCAAGTCTCGCATCATCTACGAAATCGATGGTGTCCTGCAAATTCATCACCTCGAAGACAACCGTAACACCAGCCTCAACATCACCGTACCGAACGATGGTCTCGCCATGCGACCTTCGCGCTATTCTGCTAGCAACAACATCGAAAGCTACGGACTCTCACCGAAAGGCGAACGCGCGCTCTTCGTCGCTCGTGGCGACGTCTTCACTGCCCCCATTGAGAAAGGCGTCACACGCAATCTCACCAATTCTTCCAATGCCCACGACAAGCACGCCACCTGGTCACCCAACGGACGCAAGATCGCCTTCGTTTCTGACCTTTCCGGCGAAGATCAACTCTACCTCATTGATCAGGACGGTCGCGGCGAACCCGAAGCCCTCACCACCACGCACAAGGCCATGCTCTGGGCTCCAGAATGGTCGCCCGATGGCAAGCGCCTCGCCTATTCAGACAAAGACGGCAAACTCTTCGTCCTCACGGTCGAAACGAAAGCCACCATCGAGATCCTTGATGCGCCACGCGGGGGCGTCTCCGACTACACCTGGTCACCTCACAGTGGGCACCTCGCCTTTACCCTCAGTGAGACGAACAACTTCAGTACTCTACACATTTGGAGCGTGGCCGATGGCCAAACGCGCGCCATCACCGATGGGACCTTTGATGTCGGTTCCCCAGCCTGGGATCCTGAAGGCAACTACCTCTATCATGTCTCCCAACGCGAATTTGCGCCGCTCATTTCTAACATCGAGTGGAACTACGCCGGGAACCGGAACAAACAGATCTACGCCTTCGCCCTCCGCAAGGACGTGAAGAATCCTTTCGCCCCCGAAAGCGATGAAGTGACCATCGACGAAGAGAAGGAAGAAGAAGACAAGGAAGATAAAGACGAATCGAAGAAAGAGGACAACGAGGACGAAGACAAAGAGAAGAAGAGAGAGGTCGAAGAACCTGAATACATCAGCATCGATTTCGAAGGTCTCGCCGCACGTACGATCAAGTTCCCCATCGATGCCGATAATTTAGGCGGTCTCGGTGCCACCCAGGGCCGCCTCTACTACGCCACCTACGGCCCCGGCTACTACGGACGTGGCTCCGGCGTAAAGCCCACCTTGCACGCGTTCGAATTCAAAGAACGCAAATCCAAAGTCGCTGCTGAAGGCACTGGCAGCTACAGACTCTCGCAGAACGGCGAATTCATACTCACGCGAGGGCCCGGCGGGTTCACCCGCTACAAGGTCGGCGCCTCTGACAAGAAGACCGTTTCCACGAGCGACCTCATGGTCGACCGCGTGCCCAGTGAAGAGTGGCTCACGGTTTTCAATGAAGTGTGGCGCCGATTTCGTGACTTCTTCTATGTCGAGAACATGCATGGCTATGACTGGGAAGCCATTGGCGAGCAATACCGCCCGCTCGTTGCTCACGTCGCCCATCGCTCCGACCTCAACTACGTCATTGGCGAGATGATCTCCGAACTCAGCGTAGGCCATGCCTACATCGCCGGGGGCGATTTCGATATCCCAGAGAGACCCAAAGTCGCCTTGCCCGGCGCACGCTTTCAGTTAGACGCGGAAACGAAACGTTATCGCCTCAGCCGCATTCTCAAAGGCCACAATGAAGAGACCAAGTACCGCTCGCCGCTGACCGAAGTCGGCATCGACATCAGCGAGGGTGACTACGTCCTCGCCATCGATGGCGAACCGCTCCATGGCGACGACAACCCCTATCGCTTGCTTCAGCACAAGACCGGCGCCGTCTCACTCACCGTCAACAGCACACCCGACGAGGAAGGTGCCCGCGACATTACTTACAAACCGATCACCTCGGAGAGTTCGCTCCTCTACCTCAACTGGGTCCTCGGCAACATGGCCAAGGTCGATGCCATGACCGCCGGCAAAGTGGGTTACCTCCACATTCCCGACATGGGCGCACCCGGTATCTACGAGTTCATCAAATGGTTCTACCCGCAAATCCGCAAGGAAGCCATGATCGTTGATGTCCGTTCCAACGGCGGCGGTAATGTGTCCCAATGGATCATCGAACGCCTCGACACCAAGCTGTTAGGAACCCGCTTCGGCTATTCTAGCAATGATCCGCAAACTTACCCCTACACGGTCTTCCATGGCAACAAGGTCTGCCTCATGAACGAAACCTCGGCCTCCGATGGCGACATCTTCCCCCACCGGTTCCGCAAATCAGACCTCGGACCACTCATCGGCAAACGCTCCTGGGGTGGCGTCGTCGGTATCTCCAGCCGCGGTCCCCTGCTAGACGGCGGCGCTGTTTTCGTGCCTCTCCAAGCCACCAACGACACCGATGGCAGCTACATCATCGAAGGCCACGGCGTCGATCCTGATATCGTCATCGACAACGATCCCCAATCCGTCATCGAAGGCAAAGATCCTCAGTTGGAACGCGGCGTCCAAGAAGTCCTCCGCATGATGGCCGAGAATCCGATGACACTTCCCGCTCGGCCTGCGGATCCCATTAAGACAGAGTAAGATATCAAAAATGATAGTCTCAATACGGGGAAATTCGAGTCGCCCGGTAGAGTTGTTGCTTTGAAAACTCGATTTGGCGGTGTCCGTTCTGGCGTCGCCATGCATCGCATTCTATTCATCCTATCACTCGTTGTTAGTAACGCTTCTGCCCACGATGGGGAAACATCCCAGCCCTTCGAACGCCCGCACACACACGAAGACTTGGAAGGTCATGCCCACGTCGGTTGGGACAGCAGCTATTTCTCGGAAGGTCGTGACGGCCTGGATGGTGATTCCCTATGGTCAACCAGCTTTGAATTGGCCTGGGAGCATCTGTCGGCGGGTGTTTGGTATGGTATCTCTCCAGATCAGAACTATGACGAGCTGCAGCTATCATTAGCACTATCTCAAAGTTTCGGTGACGTCGAGGTTTATCTTGGATACACGCATCTACGGTTTCCGTTTGAGGATGGACATGACAATGAAATCGGAGCAGGCCTCTCGTGGTCCGGTCTGCCTTGGGAAATCAAGCTTTCAACAGACTTCTATTACTCGGTCGATGCTGAAGGATTCTTCGGCGAATTGGCCCTTAGTCGGGAGGTTGAACTAACTGAGCAACTTTCCCTTGGTGTCGACGGGATCTTTGGCATGAATCAAGGGTATGTCTCAGATGGCCACGATGGCGCCAACCACTTCGCACTGCGGGTTGGCTTCGAATATGCCCTCACCGATTCCTGGACCCTCGCCGCCCATAGCGTTTACAGCTGGGCCCTCGATCGCAAGGACTCTGCCCCAGGCGACGACACCTTGAGGGACTTCTTTCATGGCGGCCTCGGGCTTCAGTGGTCCTTCTGATAGACCCGGAGTCTTAGCGACGTTCAATCACGGCCCCGGCTTTCTACGGTTGGTGATCTAGGATTGATGAGCGACGCCGATCAAGAAGACAGTGATTGCCTAAGACAGGATTGGTAAAATTGACAGAAGGCAATGAATCGGGCTTGGGCGATTGTCGCCCAAGCCTCCTGGTCGAATACACGATTACCGGGCCTTACCTCGGCAGCAGGTTGCCACTCCGCTAAAGATTTAAAAATACACCTTGAGGATCGCAGGGTTTCTATAGCATTGTTTACAGAGTTCGATGAACCACCGGCACATGGCTCACAAACCAGCCCAAGTGGCCTGAATTCGGCGCCGTGGGCTTGTTAGTAATCTAGCGCTTTTCTAAGACGATAACTCCGACTTGGTCGTGCTGATCGCCTCGTGGACCGAAGAAGGTGGGGCGGACACCACTTGCCGAGCAGTAGGCCTACCGCTTAGCTGATGGGTGATAGCGAGGCAACAACGGGTGCGACGAACCACTGAGCGAGGTTGCGAACACGAGAAGCATTCATGGCAGATTCCCCTCAAGACCCTTGATACGTTCGTCCAGCTGAGCTGCTTGCCGCTCAGCTGGTGGCAAAGAGTAGGCCCATTCCAAGGCGGCGGCCGCATCGTGCTCGGCCCATCCACTAAACAGCGTCTGGTGAGCGATCGCTCGCCAAGCGGGTTCTTGAATCGTCGCCGCAGCAGCCTCGGCACGATGTGAATCGATGTGAATCAACGATTGGATGGCCTCTCTAATATGGCCATAGACCAAGGCTTCGTTGAGATCGTCGCCCAGCAGGCCCTTGTCTATCAGATTCACTACTTCGAGATTTCTCCCTCCGAACTCCTGAGCATATTCGCTCTGTCTGGCCGGATCGGGAATGCTCTTGATAAAGTCCGTTACCATATCGTCATGATCGCTCCTCCAGTGGCGAAGACTGGATTCTAACAAGGTTCTAACAAGGCCTCTTATGCAGCATTGTTAGTTTTACTTTCGAGAACGCGATCGACCCAGGGATATCCTCCGTCTCCGGTCGCCAACTAGAGTGGAGAGCCTCTTATGCAGCATTGTTAGTTTTACTTTCGAGAAACGCGATCGCCCCAGGGATATCCTCCGTCTCCAGTCGCCAACTAGAGTGGAGATCCACCCGCTCCACTTCTTTCGCTAGCGGCCCGAGCAAACGAGCCGCCTCGACCGGATCTTGTGGCAGGGCTTTCAAACTACGGAACAATGAGAATAGCCTTGTTGGGTGCTTCTCTAACAAATCGGCGGCTTCCTCGATCGGAAGGCGCCCCAAGGCCAAGCTCGTATTCTCCAGGTGATGGTATTTGGAAATACCCGCTTCACTCAAATGCCGTATTGCTGATTCTAAATCCGTCTTGACCAACCGATCGATCACAGTAGTCATGGCGACTTCCGGCAAGGCTTCGAAGCTGCTAGCCCCCTCGAACGGCAACTATGTCGCCTTCATTCGAGCGAGACCGATGACGGCCTCTCGTTGCCTCGGACGCTTCGCTTCGATCGCCGCTTTCTCTGCGGCAGCGAAATCCTTCCACGCCCAGCTCTCAATGATCGGTTGGAGACGAGTGCGATGATCTGCAAGTTCGAATGCTATTGCAGGATCTTCTAGGACCAAAGCAGCGATCAAATCCGCATCCCACCGATGCCGTTTGGGATCGAGGCTCTCCCACGGAGTAGCGGGATCCTCTTTAGCCAGCACCAGATGATGGCCTGAAGAGGCTGATGTCTCCCTATTGCCTCAAGCCAGGCTAACAAGCCCTCGCGGTCACGTTGAAACCAATGCGCCACGATCAGGAGGACCTCTGACGAAGTGCCGCTCACACTCCTGTCTTGAGCATTCTTAAGAAAAACAGGCAGCGCTTCTGCTGTCGCCGTGAGGCAGGGATGATCCTTCAGTGGAATCGCTTAATTTCTTGTTAGAACACGCTTTCCCAACAGCGTGATTTCCTCTGAAATCTGGTTAGGAGTAAACTCTGAGGGCAAAGGATGCAAGCATGCATCCAATCCAGAAGACAATGCGCATGGAGAAGAGCCTATCGCATTCCCTGTTCGCTGAAAGAGGAATGCACCATCTCCAATTCTTCACCCCGCATTCACGTTGGTTTCACACAACGAGTCGAGGCTGCTACATGCATCCAGAATACAAGATCGCCACCTTGTTCTTCGTCTCCATGTTTCACCTAGTGCTTCCCTTGTTCATTGGGGGAGTCGTTGCGCTCTTCTCGAGGAGAACACGCCATGTGAAGTGGACACTTACGACGCTCGCGGGTACAGGCCAAGCCTGGTTGATCGGAGTTAGTGTCGCTTGGCCAAATCTTGGCAGTTGGCAAGTGCTCGTGCTGTTCAGCCTCGCGGTGTGGGTTGTGCTAGATTGGAGCTCTAAGAAGTTGCGGAGAGAATCTCTCATCCGCTCTTACGGAGATACCTGGCTGGTCGCCGTGCTGAAATCGACCGCCATTCTGGTTGGGTGCTCCCTGGTAGCCATCGTGACCGCACCGCATCATTTGTAATAGGAAGCTACGCTAGGCCATCCGTGCGGTGCCCATTTAGATTTCTTCGGATCGGAGCCATGGCGCCAGTTTGGAGGACTCCGGTAGTTCATGACGCTCTTTGGGTCGAGAACCCTCATATGTTCCCTCATCATGCTGCTTTTCACCTGATTTGAGACCAACGTAATCTTCCGCCATTCCTGATCCTTCTACTCCCCGTAATCGGCCTCAGCATTCACGTATTGGCGCTCACGGTTTCCGACTTGGACTCGTCGACGACCTCCAGCATGCTCTCTCTTATGAAACTCGCTCTCCTCCTCACCCCTATGTCCGCGCATCACCTAACCTTGGCCGCTCAGGTCGGGGCGTCCGACATCGTAGGGACGTTTCCCAGCACAGATCTGGATACGCTGAAGCAGCAGTGTGCGCTAGCGGAAGAACACGGGCTGAACATCAGAGTGATCGAGCGTCACCTCCCGCATGACCTCCTGGTCCACGGTCGACCAGGAAAGGAAACGCAGCTGAAGGGCTTCAAGGCGCTTATTCGGAACATGAGCACCTGCGGGATTCGGACCCTTTGCTACAACTGGATGCCGGACGATGACTGGCAACGAACCTCCTTTGCAGCGCCAGAGCGTGGAGGCGCGTTAGTCACCGAGTTCGTGCTCTCACAGGTCGACCAAACGCCGTCGGGAGAGACAACCTCGGCGGCGGCGCTCTGGCAGCATCTCGAGTTCTTTCTCAAAGAGATCGCTCCGTTTGCTGAAGATCATGGCGTGACCCTCGCCTTGCATCCGGATGATCCACCGCTGCCGAACCTGCGTGGTCAGGATCGCATCATCGTCAACTACGAGGCCTTTGAGCGCGTACTCAACCTTTGTGATAGTTCAGCAAATCAACTTTGCTTCTGTCAGGGCTCCTTCGCTTCAGGATGTGAGGACATCCCGGCGGGCATCCGTCGCTTTGCCGGAAAGATCGCCTTCGCCCATTTCCGCGATGTCCAAGGCAAAGCGACTCAGTTTCGTGAGTCCTTCCATGACACGGGAAAGACGGACATGGCGGCCTCCATCCGCGCTTACCGGGAAACGGGCTTTGACGGACCGATCCGCCCCGATCACGTTCCGACGCTCGCAGGGGAGACGAATGAGAATCCCGGCTACGAAATGTTAGGACGCCTGCATGCCATTGGCTATATGAAAGGCCTTATCGACGGTACCGCGTAGTTTCACCTCTGATTGTCGACCAGCCGGTAGCAGCTTCTGGATCAGAGTGCCACAAACGACCTGAACTTACTCGACCAATCTTGCCCGGAGCCGAAAGAAATGCCGATCGTGGACCATCAAGGGGGTCACGCTTCGGAACGTCAAGGTCTCCTGGCCGTTGCCGAGGTCGAGCGTGATGGGATCTTGAGTGAAGACTTGGCCAGACCCATCACCGTTGAAGTACCATTGGCCCAAGGCATCGGATAGCTCAAGCATCCAAATGACGCCGCTGTTGCCGCGTGGTCTTGTCAGGACGAGGCCGTCCTGTGACTCACTAGATTCGATGTCGGGAACGTCTCCTCCAATTTTGGGATCGACGCCAGCACCGAATTCGATAACGTTTGGATAGCCATCATAGTCTGGGTCTGCTTGAGGACCTGACACTGCCAGATCGAGCAATTCAGTTGGAGTGAAGTTTGCTACCTGCCAGATTTCGAAGGCGGGTGGTTCTCCCTCCCCAGGGGTGCCGCCGAAGGTGCTGCTGCCCGTCCAACTAGCCGAAAGGGAATGGTCAGGAGCGCTTTTTGGATCGATCAGTTTCAGGGAATAGCCGAGGCCGTCGGGTGCGATGGGCCAGGGAAAGGTGTCATCGTAAGTGAAGTCATGAATGGCAGATCCTGCTCCGAAGGATAATTTGAGCTGTTCGCCGCCGTTGCTGAGTTTGTCAGGTCCATAAGCGCCAGCAACGGGCAGTCCGGTTCCGTAGCGCAGCTCGAACGCTGCTAGATTCCGGGCGAGGAGGACGAACTCGCCTGGCGACAGGGAGGTGATAGTTCCATTCACGAAATCAAAATTCACACCTTTGGTGAACCGTAGTTCTGTCAGATCAAGCGTGCTGGACGTACTGATATTTTGAAGCTCAAGGAACTCGAAATCACTGTCACTGTAACCCAAACCTATCTCGGAGGCGCTTGCAGATACTGGATGATACATGAGTTCCGTGATCATGAGATGGTTTATCCAAACCGTCAGATCAGGTGCCCCGGCGACAAATTGAATGGCGTCTGACCAGTGACTCCACCGACCGCTGGTGTCCCGGTGTCGTGCGCGCACTCGGTAGGTGCAGCCCTCACGAATCTCGGCTGGAGGCACGGTGAACACATTGGCGAATGGCGTGATCTCTGCACTCTCCCACACGGCTTCGATCTCGTATTTCCGAGGAGTAGTCAGATCGTAACCTGGCGTCGAGGGATTCGCGATCTCGGCCACACGCCATTTAATCGCACCGAAGGTCCCAGTCCCCTGCGGATCGACAAACGCGCTGGTGCTGAAGGTCAGGTCATTCGTGGCGAAGCTTGAGCCAGCATGGGCAATGGTCGGTTTTAATGGAATGCTAGCATCACTAGCTTCCTGAGCGAGAAACTCATAGCCGTAGCCATTCTGGATGCCATTTCCGGGAGCCCACGTGACTCCGGTATAGGTATCGGTGGTGTAGTCCCGAATATATTCGACCGAGCCTTCGTGATCTTGCGAAATCAAGGTCCGCGTCCATTGCCCTCCGAATCTCGAATCTTGGAAGGGTGACACGAAGAAGTTTCCTTTGTGATTCCCCTGACCCGAGGCATTGCCAATGGTTCCACGGGTACGAGGGTGGAAGTTCCACATGTATTGATCAATGTCAGACCAGGTCATTTCTTGGCCAGGCGGATTCACAATGTCGGCGTATTCATCGATAAGCTGACCAATCTGCCCGCCCTCATCCCTGGCATCCGAGCAGATGAGATCGAGCAGCTCCCGACAGCGATTCTTGAACTCAATATCGATCGCGGGGATGTTCAAACACGCCTCTTGTTGAATCACGCCAGGCCAGTGTGTTTCTGCAATGAACATCATGTCTAGATCCCACGGCATCACTTGCCATTGCCCATTCGGATGGTGATAGAAATAGTGATTGTAACCGGCCCTTACATCCACATTCCCCAAGATTCGATTGCAACCACGGAAAGTGTAGTAGTCCTGCAGATTCATGTTCGACCGCCAATAAGCTTCCGTCTGCGTGCTACCAGAATTCCCTGCAAACGTACTCCAATCGGATGAATTCGTTGGCTGCATGGCGCCTTGATGCTTCTTGTCACCACCACCACCTTCAATCTTGTAGACGTTTCCGTCCGGAAGATCTCGATCGTCTAGAAACGACCCGTCCGGTTGTTCAATGGCCGTATAGAGGCCCCAGAGATCTCCAGCATACTGATCAGACGGCGCTTCTGCAGCGTCATCAACCACGCGGAAATGGACATGATGGAGACTTGGACTGGCCATGCCCGCGAGAGCAAAGAGCCGATAGGAGATCGCTTCATCAATCCCAGCCATGCCACGATGGACGGGGGCCCAAGGGCTCGCACACGAATCGAAGTTCAAGTCATCCCACGGCGACTCGTACTTCTTTCCCCACTGATCGCGGGCTTCAAAGTCTCGGGTGCGATTGAAGCGAAATCGCCATTTGTTCTTGCCGCTTTGATAGGTGGAGGCCTCGCCCCGGTTCTCGAAGGTGATATGGTCATAAACCTTACCCTCATAAACCATCGTTCCAAACATGTGCACCCCATCAGAGCTACCGTTGTACTGACTATTCGTCACGTCTGTTTCATTGGCGATGAGTTGATACACCGGCATCGACTCCATCAAGGAAGCTGGAAACGTCTTCGTCGGCGTGACGCCAGGACGATCAGCGCCAGTCCACGCAGGGACACCATCATAGACATAATAAGCGAAGTTCGGGCTCTCATCATCCGCGTACGGAACGGAGGAGGCATTCCCCAGGCTATCTTCAATGTGAAGCCGATACCGAACGAGCCGCCGATGATTGTGCAAGCTCGTAGGCATGGTCAGACTGTAAACAAAGTCGCCAGCAATGGCATCACCACTAGTGCCGTCATCAAGCATGGCCACCGTCGTCCAGCTCGTCTCGTAAACCGCGTCCGTGCGGCGGATATAGGTGCCAGGGTTGACGAGTTGGTAGCTCAGCGTGACGGGACCCATTCCGTCGGGGTCCGTGATTTTTGCCGTGATGACCACTTTCTCGGTTGCCGTGGGTTGCTTTGGAAGATGCTCCACTTGCCGAATCTGTGGAGGTACGGATGCAGAGAAGACTGAATTCACGGCACCCGGTGTTGGTGTGTTAGGTGCGATCACCGTTCCTCCAGCCCGCCAGGAACCTCCCAAGTCGTTGTCCAGTTCCGGATGAACCAGCTCCATCGAACTGCCTGCTCCGTCTGAGCCGGTCGGCCAAGGAAAGCCCACACCGTAATCCACGTAGTCCATTCTCAATCCCGAAGCATCTTCGAGCTCGAGGTCTTCTCCTCGTCCACTCAGTCCACCGGAATATGGCCCTAAAGCAGAGATGCCAAAAAGTGTCTGAATCCTTGCCAGATCCTCCGCGATGACAAGGTAGCCTCGCGCCGGAATCAGCGTGTCCGCAGGAAAAGTAAAGTCGATGGCTCGATTCAAACGCCAACCAGAGATGTCGATCGGCACATCCCCAGAATTGTGGATCTCGACAAATTCCTCGGCAGAGGTGTTATCAATGGGATTGTAGTGGAGTTCATTGATAACCACATTCCCAGGGTCAATAGCTCCCGTCGTGAAACTCTCGGTAGCTGAAGCCCAGGCCGTTCCTGCAACATTGCTAGCAAAAGCGCGGAAGTAATAGATGGTGTTCGGGGTAAGCCCAGTCAGGTAACCCGTTTGGGCACCGGCAAAAGTCCCCATGACCGTCGATGATGTCCAAGCGCTCGAATCAGTCCCGCCATCCGCCGTGCCATAGTAGAGAGTCACTTCAGGTAGATCGCCTCCAGCATCGGTGACATCCGCCCCTGGATTCGCCACCGTGCCACCGATTTCCGCTGGCACAACGTTAGCAACGGTAGGCGGCTCAGGATCTGCCAATAGAGTGCTGGTCAATCTCACATGATCGAAATGCGAACGGTGACTTGTAGCATCATCGCCAAGAAAGACGACGACGTATCCGATCGGCGAAGTCGCTCCAGTTTCGTAGGTAAGTGTAAAGTCTGTGAACGTGAGGTTTGGGGTCCCGCCAAAGTCGACGGCGCGCGAGGCCTCAGCCAGTAAGGGATCATTGACCAGCGCATCGTTTGTATTCGCATACGGAAGCGAATTTGTAGGTCCGGGTACTTGAGAAGAATGGGTCAGCCCGATGATGGCGAGCGCACCAGCAGGTTCAGATCGGTCTCCAACACCTACCGTGAGTTCGTACCTTGTCTTCGGGGCCCATTGAACTCCTGTGTTTTGAAACACATAGTAGTTATTCTGCATGCCCAAATGCTGGTTTCCCTCAGCGGAGAACGTCGGGATGTATTCAATGAACGTGGCGCCATTGTTGTTGCCCGCTTGCCCGAGCCAGTCAGACCCATTTCCTACCAGGTCAGGATCAGCAAGGGTATTTATCCAACTTCCCGAATTCAGTATTGGCCGCTCGAAACTTGCATTGTTGATCGGAACAGGTGCGGCCCGAGCAACAAGAAGGAGAGCGAGCCAAGCAAGAAGAAGGAGGGTAGGCAGACTCAATCGGAATCTCATGGGGGCCGCTAACATACAACCTTTCCCTGCTCCTGGCGACCGATGATCTTACCGACAACGGGGCATATTCCTACTTGCGTCCCGGGCAAACAGCCCACAATTTCAAGGTGTCACCCAAGCGATGCGCGAGTAGCTCAGTGGTAGAGCAACTGGTTTACACCCAGTTGGTCGGCGGTTCGACCCCGTCCTCGCGCACCACCTCCAACCAAGGAGGCTAGCGTGCTCACGGCTTTAGTCTACGGCTCGACACCAAGGTTTGGGGGCGCCATTCCCTCGCTATCGGAGCGCCCCTCCAGAAACGGAAACCCATCCCACGGCTTGCGAGGACTCATTCATTCTACGTCCCTAACGATCTTTGACATCAGACCAGTCCTGCTTGGCGGGTCTGCGGATGCCTTCGACCACGTTCGCTTCGAGACCTTCACTCTGCATCCACTCGGCAGCAGCCGTGGGATCCGTGCGCATCCATGAACGCCCAGCGTTGATGAGGGCACCTTGACGAATCTTGGGATCAGCAATCGTTTCCGCCCACGTCACCGCCGAGGATGGATCCGAGTTGGACAGTGTCTGGGCGAAGCCACCAACCGCACGGTCACGCTGTTCTGAGGGTGCCATGGACGCGAGGTATTCACTGGCCTCGCGCGGGTCGCCACGTTTCACCCATTCAGTTAGGGCAGCGGACATGCCGTAGGCTTTGGCATCACCGTCAGGTAAAGTCTCTAACCATGCCACCGTTGCAGCCGGATCGCGCTCGGCCCATTCATCGCTCACCTCATGGATGACCTTGGTGCCAGCGTCGGTGTCCGAAAGGGCGGTTGCCCACTCCGCAGCAGCCTGGGGATCTTCGGCCACAAAGTCCGTCGCCACGCGGTACAAGGCTGCCGTTTTCACATTACCATCGGGCAATTGATCAGCCCAACCTACGGAAGCCTTGACATCGCGCTGGTCCAACACACGTTCTGTTAGCATCTCCATGTATCTCCAAGAGCCACGATCCTTGGCGTCGGCACGCGAAACGACATACTCGGTGGCCCGGTCAATATTGCCATCTGCTAGTCCAGAAACAAGGTTCCACCGAAGACCACCTGCCAACTTTCCATCCTCAATTGCATCTACATAGGCAATGGCGGCATCGGGATCGGAACTGCCCCAGCCCCGGACTACTTGGCTGCGATAGCCATAGTTTTCCTCGTCGCTCATCTCGTCCTTCATCTCATCGGCAAACGCCATAGCCGCTGGTCCATCGAGTGCTGCCCAGGCATACACTAGCGATCCCATTTGATCGGGCTTGGCACCTGCCAAATGCATGGCCCCTAGAATCTCAGCGGCATTCTCGGAGCTAAGATTTTCTAGCAACTGCGCCATGGCACGCGTGCGCTCCACGGGATTCGACGAGGTCGCCGATTTGGCCAACATTTGAAAATCCTTGCCTGAGGCTCCTTGGCTCGATCCTTCAGCAAGTTCTCCTTTCCCACTGGGATCCCGCTGCCCCTTGCCTTCAGGTCCAAGAATCGAAGGGCCAGATGACTGGCCCCCATAAATCGATCGATCGGCCCCTGAGCCTGTGGCCAGGTCTGCCGGGCGTTGGGTTCCAACATAATAGGCGCCTGCTGCAATGCAGACCCAAATGAGGTGTAGAGCTATGGACGCTTTCATAAGGGCAATGAGTCGTTGTTTGTTTGAGTATCGGTTCAGGAATGACGTTTCTCCACTGCGAATTGTCTCAGGCACGGCTGATTGTGACAATTTTCTCTGAGAGATTCCTCTTTGTTCTGCCAAACGATGCCGCAGGGCATCGGCAAAGCGGCTTCCCTCACGATCTGCATCCTCCGACAACGCAATCATCTCAGAGGTCTCTAACTGTTCGCTCAGTTCCGTCGCCAAGGACGGCTCTTTTTCTATCAATTGCGTCAGTTCGATCAAGTCGTCTACAGGCAACGGCCCTTCAGCCAAACGGCTCATCAGTTCTTCAAAACGATGGATGGTATTCATACGTGTGTGCTCGTTTAAGTAATTTGTTGTTCAATGCACGTGCGGATCTGGCGTCGAGTTCGCACAAGCATTTGTCGGACATTGGCCGCCGATTTCTGAAGCCGCTTGGAAAGTTCGTTGGTGGTGAGACCATCATGATAGTGCCCCCGAATCAGAGCACGTTTGTCCGGTCTAAGTTTCGCCAAGCAACCCTGCACCACTTCAACGCTGACCGGCGGACCCGGTTCGGGATGATCTATGTACGAAGTCAACATTGTCTGAGCAAGATCGCTGCCCAAGAGGCGTTCGCGCCGGTTTCGTTTGCGAATTTCATTGCGAACGAGGTTTGCCGCAATGCCGCGCACCCATCTCCCAAAGTCACGTTGGTGATCAAAGCTGTCCCATTTCCGGAAGGCTTCCATAAACGCCTCTTGGGCCACATCGTCCACCCAATCTGGCTCCACACCAAGCGAACGCAAAAACGCCCGGACCCGAACATGATGCTCGTGCACCAGCGGCTCGAACTGGTCGAAACGATTCCGGGAATCTTCCATTCAAGTGGGTATTGTCGCGAGCAGCACCATTAGTGACAGCCAATTTCGCGAGCAGTTCTCGGGGGCCCAAGGCTTCCTCAATCGTCCCATCCTCCTTGTTCTCATGGATTTCGCTCATAAAGCCGATACAACCTTCGTTCCCATATGCTCACCGCCACTTTCCAATCCTTCGGTGCCCCTGAAAGCGTGGTTTCCCTTGAAGAGCAGGCATCGCTCCGGCTCACTCCGGGTCACGTCAGAGTGCGGCTTCTCGCAGCTCCGATCAACCCGGCGGATATCAACTACATTCAGGGCGTCTACGGAGTGAAACCCGAACTTCCGGCCAGCCCGGGCATGGAAGGCTGCGGCGAGGTGATCGAGTCGACATCCCCCATGTTCTCGATCGATGACAAAGTCATCTTTCTCAAACGCGGCGGCCTTTGGAAGGAAGAGATCATCACTGCGGCCAAGGATCTCATTGCGGTACCAGCAGAGCTCGACCCGCTGCAGGCCTGCATGTTAGGGATCAACCCGCTCACCGCCCTACTCATGTTAGAGCACTTTCGATTGCTAACTAGAGGACAATGCGTCATTCAGAACGCCGCCAACTCGAATGTCGGACGTTGTCTGCTCCAGATCGCCAAGAAAAAAGGGATTGTGACCATTAATGTAGTCCGACGTTCCGAGCTATTTCGAGAACTGGAAGTGCTCGGAGCCGACCATGTCTTGCTTGATGACAGCAATCTCAAACAACAAGTGCGCGCTCTTGGGCTAGCTCCCTCGTTGGCGATCAACTGTGTCGGTGGAGACAGCGCCCTGAGACAAATATCAGTGCTCGCTGAAGAAGGCGTCCAAGTCACCTACGGCGCCATGTCGAAGAAAGCCATCAAGGTTTCCAATGGTGCGATGATCTTCAAACGTTTACGCTTGGAAGGCTTCTGGGTCACCAAATGGCTAGAATCTGCGGAGCGTTCGATTGTCCAAGAAGCCTATCAAAAACTCGCACACATGGTCATCGCTGGTGAGCTCACGCAGGCCATCGACACCATCTATCACCTCAGCGATGTTCAAGAAGCCCTATCACATGCTCAGCAAGAACAGCGCCGCGGGAAAATCCTCTTGCGGTTCGGTTCTTGAATTAGCAGATACAAGAAAGACCTGTCGGGTTTCCCCAACAGGTCTTTGCTATAAAACCCGTTCTCTTAGACAAACTGCCAGAAGGCGATGGGGGCGCCTTGGGGGTCAGCGACGCCAGCGAAACTGCCTTTGCCAGGGATCTTCGTCTTCGGCATGCAGAGATGCGCGCCGAGTTCTTCGACCGTGAAGTCGTTGATTCAAGTCGTGGGAACATCGCCTTTCTCAGCCGCTGGCTTGATCATGCCAGCCACTGGGGCGCCCTCATTGCTGAACATCGTTAGTGCATACCACCAGGCATGGCCATGGTCTCTTCTGTTCCGCCAAAGAGATCAGTATAGAACTTGTCGCTTCCTTTTGGGTCTTGGGTGACCAATTCTCTCCAGCTAAAGATGCCTGCAGTCTTGTCTTCGTTACGGCAACCGTCGCTCATGGTTTGTTTGATTTAGTTTCGATGTGTTGATTAGGGATTATGGGAAGATAGCTTCCAACTTCTTTAGCAGCCTCTAAATTCACCTCGGCTACCACCACTCGTGACCACAATCTGGGCAGGCCAGAAGGGGCCACTTTCTTAGCTATACCCAGAAGCACATTTAGGACAATTTTGAAACTCACTCATAGCATCGTGTCACTCGTTCGGATCTCGCTGCCGATCAAACAAGGAGATCCCGGAGCACGTTGCCATGAACATCCGTCAGACGGTAATGGCGACCTTGAAATCGGAAAGTGAGCTTTTCGTGATGGACGCCTAGCAGATACAGCATCGTCGCGTGCAGGTCGTGTACCGAGATAGAATCCCTAGTAATGTTGTAGCTATAATCATCTGTTTCCCCAAAGGAGTGACCCGGCTTGATACCGCCACCAGCAAGCCAGATGCTAAAGCAGCGCGGGTGATGATCTCGCCCGTAGGTCTTCGCCGTTAGTTTTCCCTGACAGTAAACTGTTCTCCCAAATTCACCGCCCCACACGACGAGCGTTTCATCAAGTAGACCGCGCTGCTTGAGATCGGTCACTAGAGCGGCACTTGCTTGATCCGTCTCCTGACACCGCGCGCGCAGCTGGTTTGGCAAATTGCCATGCGTGTCCCAGCCACGATGGAAAAGCTGAACGAAACGGGTGCCGCGTTCACTCAAACGCCGGGCCATGAGCACATTGTAGGCGTAGGTACCGGGTTTGCGGGCCTCGTCGCCATAGAGACGGAAGGTGGATTCGGGCTCGTCAGAGACATCCGTTAGTTCAGGCACGGAAGTTTGCATGCGATAGGCCATCTCGTATTGGGCAATGCGTGCCTCGATCTCCTGGTCGCCCGTGGCTTCGAGTCGGAGGCGATTGAGCTTACCTAGATCATCCAAAGTCTGCCGGCGAAGTGAGGACGACATGCCGGCTGGATTATTGAGATAAAGAACGGGATCTTTTCCTGAACGAAAGCGCACACCTTGATGCTCAGATGGAAGGAATCCCGCACCCCAGAGTCGATCGTAGAGCGGTTGACCACCATTGCCGGAAAGCATGGCCACGAAGGTGGGCAAGTTCTCGTTGGCGTTCCCCAATCCGTAGCTCAGCCACGCCCCCATGCTCGGTCTGCCCGCTATTTGAAAACCGGTTTGCAGGAAGGTGATGGCGGGATCGTGATTGATTGCCTCGGTTTCTAGCGATTTCACCACACAGATATCGTCGGCCACTTTACCAAGATGCGGCATGACTTCAGACAACCAGAGCCCGCTCTCACCGTGTTGGTGAAAGTCAAAGGTGCTCGCAGCGACCGGAAACGAGGTTTGGCCAGCAGTCATGCCGGTAAGGCGTTGCCCGTTGAACACGGAGTCCGGAACATCGTCGCCTTGATGCGTTCGCAGTTGCGGTTTGTAGTCGAGGAGATCGAGCTGAGGCGGTCCACCAGACTGGAAGAGGTAGATGACACGCTTGGCTTTCGGCGCCACAGTCGCCGGTGCCATTCCGTGGGCTAATTGTCCCAACGCAAGAGCGCCGAGTCCGCCCGCCGCCCGCTGGAGAAACTGGCGACGAGAATGTTCATGAAGAGCTTGAGCGATCATTCTCGAGTCGTGACTTCGTCTAAGTTAAGTAGCATGTTTGCGAACGCTGTCGCTGCGGCCAGCTCGATCGGATCGATCTCTTTAGGGACAGGCGACTGTCCAACGTGGAGAGACGCGCGCGCTGCGCCGACGTCGTCGGCAAATGCGTTTGTGTAAGTAACCAGAGCATTCTCCAGCACCACAGATTCTTCTTTCGTCGGAAGACGGGAAGTCAGCGCCTGAAAGACAAAGGCGATTTGATCAGACAAGCTTCCCTTCCTTGAGATGAAACGTTCTCCCAGATGTCTGGCAGCTTCATAGAACGCCGTCTCATTGAGCAATGTAAGAGCCTGCAAGGGCGTGTTCGTCCTCTTCGGCCTTACCGAACACCATTCGCGATCAGCGGTATCGAGCATCGCCAAGGCAGGCGGTGCTAATGTCCGCTTCCAGTAAGTGTAGAGGCTTCGGCGATAGAGATCGTCACCCTTGCCCACCTTGTAACTAAAGTTACTCGCCTCTCGCCACAACTTAGCTGGTTGATAGGGTTTGACCGAAGGACCACCCTGGGTCTCGACCAGCAGCCCACTGACAGAGAGCGCCTGATCCCGAAGAACATTCCCAGACAATCGCCGCCTCATCGCACGACTGAGAAGGCGATTATCAGGATCCTGCAAACGATGGGATTCCGTGATCACCGAAGACTGCCGGTAGGTAGCACTGGAAACGATCTGGCGAATAAGGTGCTGTACATCCCACCCATTCTCCATGAAATCCACGGCTAACCAGTCGAGCAATTCAGGGTGCGAAGGAGGGCTACCTTGGGCACCGAAGTCCTCTGCCGTCTTGACCAACCCGCGCCCAAAGAGCCTTTGCCAATAACGGTTTACGGTCACCCGAGCCACCAGTGGGTGATCCCCACTGACAAGCCATTGAGCAAAGCCCAACCGATTGTTAGGAAAGCGCCTCGGCATGGCTGGAAAGACTGCTGGAGTACCGCGATTCACGCGTTCACCCATGGCATCGTAGACACCACGATCGCGAACAAAAGTTGGCTTGGCCTCTGTAGGCTCCTCCATGATCATGCTTGTCGGCAATCCGTCTTCAAAGTCTAACAATGCCTTATCGGTCGCCCTCAATTCCATTGCCAACTCTTTGAGAAGACCTGTCGCCCCGTGCTCAAGAAAGCGGTGTCGTACCGCTTCCTCACCCTGGCTTGCAGCGAGCAAGCTTACTTCACGTTCGGTTAGAGTTCGCTTTACATAGAAGCGAAGGTCCTCAATTTGCCCTTGGTAGGGAGCCACATGGGGGCTCGTTCCAAACTTCATGGCCGCACCATGATTGTCACCAGATTTGTTGCTATTCGTATTGTGAAGCACCCGCGTCTCGACGCGCTTCCCATTCACATAAATGCACATGCCCTTGGCACGTTGGGTACCATCATTGGTCATCGCCACATGTATCGTCTCGTTCGTTTCCAAAGCTTGCAGGGTCTCTAACGTTGCCACACCAGCGATCCACCGGGTGATGATTTGGAAACGGAGATGCCCGTCTTTCAATCGGATCAGGATTCCCTGACGCTCGCCTCCTGGCGACTCACTTGAGAGGATGGCCCCATCAGACACGTCTTTCGGTGATAGACGGAAGGCAATAGAGAAGCGGTTGTTGCAGATCAATCCAGGGATCTTTCCAAGAGCAGTAGGCTCAGACAACGTCTTCGTCTTGTGAAGCGCAAGAGCATCCGCTAAAAGCGGTGCTCCGGAGTGGCTCGACTGCATCCACTCTTTCATGGCGACGCCTATCGCTTCGCTTTCTCTCTCCAACGCAGCTTTCGCCTTGTCGACGTGTCCGCGTAAGATCTCCCATCTACGTTGCTGCGCTCTCGTCGGTGCCTTGATCCAGGGCTCTGAGTTGCCAAACTTGATCGCGCGGCCAGACTCGGGAACATTGTTAAAGTAGGCGATCAGCTGATAGTACTCCTTCTGAGACAAAGGATCGTATTTGTGATCATGGCAACGCGCACAACCAGCAGTGATTCCCATCCAAATAGTCGATGTCGTGTCCACGCGATCTACGGCATTTTCTAACAGAAACTCTTCCAGCACCAAGCCCGATTCAGAGTTGTAGCGATGGTTCCGGTTGAACCCCGTGGCGATGTTTTGCTCTAAACTAGCATTCGGCAACAAATCGCCCGCCAACTGTTCGATCGTGAACTGATCGAAAGGCATGTTCGCGTTGTAAGCCTCTATGACCCAATCTCGCCAGCGCCACATGTCCCGCGGGCCATCATTCTGATAGCCGTCGGTGTCGGCATAGCGCGCTGCTTCTAACCACTGCCAAGCCATGTGTTCACCATAACGCGGCGACTGAAAGAGCCGCGTGATCAGTTGATCGAGAGCCTTGGGCGAATCGTCATTCACAAAGGCGGCCACCTGTTCCGGCGACGGTGGTATTCCGGTAAGATCGAGACTTAATCGACGTAACAACGTTGCTTTGCTAGCCTCTGGTGAAGGCGCTAGACCTGCGTCTTTCAGGTGCTTAAGCACAAAGTGATCGATCTCGTGACGAGTCCACGATTCATTTCGCACTTGAGGTAGTGCAGTTTTCACTGGCGCCACAAACGCCCAGTGCTTCGCCCATAGGGCGCCTTGCTCAATCCAATCATGCAAGGTTACCTTCTGCGACTCTGTAAGTTGCTTCGGGGAATCGCTCGGCGGCATACGCTCCTCAAGATCCTCATGAATGATACGTTCGATCAACGGGCTTTCATCAGGGTTCCCAGCGACAAGAACAGCAAGCGCGCCCTCTTCTGTGTCGAGTCTTAGGTCACCCTTGCGCTGCGCTGCGTCGGGTCCATGGCATTGGAAACAGTTGTCCGATAAGATCGGACGAACTTCGCCATTGAAATCTATCGTATCGGCCACCGCAACGCCAACGCCAATCACACCGAGTGAAAGTCGGCCGAGCAGAGAGGACAGAAATTGGCGCACAACAGATCGTCCCAAACGAGGGATTATTGTTCAACCTCTACCTCTTCCAAACGGCGCGTTTCAGGATCGATTTCGATCACCCGACGAATCCACTTTGGCTGATCCTCCGCATGATGGCTCGTCATCACGAAGGTGCATTCACCAGACGAAGCCATGACGTCGAAGTAGGCAAAGATCTCTTCACGCACATCAGCATCCAGCCCATCGAACGGCTCGTCCAACAAGACGAGCCTCGGGTTTGCCACCAGCACTCTTGCAAGAAGCACCCGACGCGCCTGCCCGTAAGACAAGGTATCAAATGGGCGCTCAAGAAGAGCCGTGACCCCAAATCTCTTGGCCGTCGCCCGCATCGTTTCTCGCTGCTGCTCGTTTACCGGGTCGTAGAGATCGATGGTCGAGAAGATGCCTGACAAGATTACTTCTTGAACGTCTTGCTCTGGCCGGAACCAAGCGTGCATGTCTGGCTGGAAATAGCTGACCTGCTTTCTCAACTCGCGAACCGTGAGGTCAGGATTGCTAAAGTGAGTCACCTGCCCACCCACCTTGAGATGAAGCTCCCCCCAAAGTAGTCGAAGAAACGAGGTCTTTCCGGATCCATTGACACCTAACACTGCGGTGTGTTGCCCACGGAACAGCGTCCAATCCAAGTCCTGGATAAGCAGCTGGCTCTCCAAATAGAGATCGCCCTGGACGTGAACAAGAACCTCATCGCTGTCCACCACTCCCACACGAGCAGGCTCAACCTTAGCAGCGCCGCTCGCCATTGGTTCGACATCGAGCGCTTGCCATCCTTCTAGCAGCGGCGCATCTCGATGCGTGGTCAAGACGATCGCTTTCCCGGCCATCCTGGGACTAGCCAACATCGCCCAGAGTGACTCCCGAGCCTCCTGATCAAGGCCTTCTGCAAATTCATCTAGCAAGAGAACATCAGGATCATTGGCCAATGCTCGTGCGATTAACACCCGTCGACGCTCGCCTTGAGACAGTTCAAGAAAGGGGCGGTCCCATAGCTCACGAATGCCTAACTGATCCATGAGTTCACCAAGGCGAGCGAACTCCTCAGCTCGCGGCCGCTCATGAAGGATGTCGGTATCAAGAAAGCCTGTAGCAACGACCTCGGCAGCCGTGAGGTCCCAGTCCTGATGCAGATAGCGATTCTGACGCTCGGGAGTAAGCAAAGTCACCCGGCCCTTCGCTGCGAGCGGGCTCCAAGTCGATTCTTCAGCGTCAAACTGGTAGCGACGCTGCTCATGTTGACCAGGCGCTGGCCAAAGTTCTCCTGCCAGAACTCGAAGCAACGTGGATTTGCCACAGCCATTGGGACCGCGCACCCACCAGCGATCACCGCGCTGGATGGACCAAGGGCCTACTTGGCAAATCTTCTCGCCCCCCTGGCAAAGATCGATACGATCAATGCGAATCACTCGGCGGCCAAGGCTTGCGTCGTCTTCACCAACTGATCCACGACACGTTGCACTGCCTTTGCAGCCGGTGAGTCCTTCAGCGCTCCGGAGTCATCGAAGGCGTCGTAGGCTCCACCTAGCGCATGTTGGTTAGGCACAACAGTGACCCCAATGTTCCCTAGGATCTCTCGCACGTGACGCAGGCCACGCAGGCCACCAAGCCCACCTGGAGAGGCCCCCAAGAGTCCTGCCACTTTTCCGCGAAAGGCGGCCAGCGGAAGCTCTTCTTCCGTAGCAGGGCGCGAGCACCAATCGATGACGTTCTTTAACAGAGGTGTGATCGAGCCATTGTATTCTGGACAGGCTAACAAGATACCTTGATGCTCATTCATCAACGCTTTGAATTTCTTAGCGCTGTCCGGCATCCCATCTGCTTCTTCCAAGTCGCCGTCATAAAGTGGCATGGGGTAGGATGCCAGGTCGACGACGGTCACCTCGGCGTCCGTTAGTTTAGCGGCGGCCCCGAGCAAACGCCGATTAACGGATTCACGGCGAGCGCTACCGGCGAAAGCAAGGATCTTGATCGATTGGCTCATAAAGCCACTGTCCACAGGATCATTCTTGGGTAAACCAGATTCGCAGCAATCGGCGTGCTCCAGACGACTGAGAGACGGTGTCACACACAAAATATCACCGTGATTCACAGGAGAGACGATATCGACAACACCATTGCCACTGTTGCCCTAGTCCGAATGATTACCCGCATTTGTCGCTACCCGATCTAGGCGGGGGCGTTTGTCATCGTCCCATAGGGGATTACGCGCATCAGGAACAGGACTTACCTCGTTTAGAATGACACCTGCGTGGACCATCCCAGAATAGAAGGTTGCCACACTAACGCAGAACAATAACGAAACACGCATGAGACCTCCGTTTAATTGGTCAGCCTAACGGCACTCGCAGTCCAATTTTGAGATTATAGCTTCTCAGATTTGACGCGACGGACGGAACCCTATAGGGAGAAATCCAGATTTCATCTCAATCTCCTCTCATGTATCAGCTCGAAGGCTCTATCAAACTCATCAGTCCCGCCCAAACGTTTCCCAGTGGTTTCGTAAAGCGAGAATTTGTCGTCACCACGGACGATCAGTATCCTCAGGACATCAAATTGGAGCTGACCAAAGAGAAATGCTCCCTCCTTGACCCCATCAGCCAAGGCCAGCGCATCTCGGTCAGCTTTCGCATTCGCGGCAACGAGTACCAGGGCAAGTACTACGTGAATCTCCAAGCCTACAAGATCGATGCCGGAGCAGGCGGTGGAAGTTCCGATGGTCCCGGTCTCAGCGAGCCACCTCCTGGCCACATGGATGGTCCCGGCAACGAGCCCTCCGCCGAAGAGAGTAGCCCCTTTTAAGGTTTACGCGCCATTTCACGCCAAATATGGCGCGTAAATACTTGTAATTGGCGCATGTTGGCGCGTGAACTCGCGCCAAACGGCTATTTTACGTGCTATCAGTGCCCATACGGGTCCGGTAAGCCTGCAAGGACTGCTAGACTCCATTGTGGATGTCGGTTCGCGACGCACCTTGCAACGAGAACTCGGCAATCTTTGTCAGTCAGGTCTACTCGAACGGATAGGGCAGACTCGGGCGACCGCTTACGCCCTCACCGATCAGGGGCGTGACACCCTGCGGGAGCAACGAGCTCGCTATCACCCGATCGACACCTCTCCGATTGAGGAGTCTGCCCTTGTCCGTGAAGATCCAGAAGACACGTATCAAGCGACACCAGCCTCGGAACGACTCGCACTGCGAGATCAGGTTCGGCGACCTCAACAGAAACGGAAGCCGGTCGGCTACCGCCGCGAGTTTCTTGATGCGTATGAGCCCAATGCCACGCCTTACCTACCCGAAAAGCTCTGCCAAGAACTCTACGCTATCGGACAATCGGAGCACATGGCAGCAATGGAACCAGGCACCTATGTAAGGCAAGTACTCGACCGCCTGCTCATTGATCTCGCCTGGAACTCCAGTCGCTTGGAGGGCAACACCTACTCACTTCTCGAAACGGACCACCTGCTTAAGTTAGGCAAGTTGGGAGACATCGATCGTGTACGTGAGGCACAGATGATCCTGAATCACAAAGCAGCGATCGAGTTTCTCGTCGAAGCTCCTATGGAGCTAGACTACAACAACTACACCCTATTCAATCTGCACGCTATCCTGACAGAAGGGCTACTTACCAACGCCGCTTCAGAAGGCAAGCTACGGGCCATTCCTGTGGGAATCAGTGGTACGGTCTATCAGCCCGTGAACACCCCGGCGGTGATTGAAGAGTGTTTCCAGATCATTCTTCAAAAAGTCGCCATGATTAAGGAACCGTTAGAGCAGTGTTTCTTCCTTATGGTGCACCTGCCTTATTTGCAGCCCTTTGAGGATGGCAACAAACGCTCCTCCCGCTTGATTGCCAATCTACCTCTCATCCAGAACAACCTCTCTCCACTCTCGTTTATTGACATGCCCACGCGCGATTACGTCGACGGCATCTTGGCGGTTTACGAACTCAATCACGTGGGTCTTCTTCGTGACGTCTTCGCCAATGCCTACGAACATTCGGCCAGTCGTTACGCGAGCATTCGCCACGAGATCGGGGAGCCCAATCCGCTCTGGTTGCAGTACCGCACAGATATCAAGGAACAAGTTCGGGATGTCGTCGTGCGTCAGTTGGGCAAGCTTGCAGCCGCCGACCACCTGCGTCAATGGGCACGTCAAGAGGTCACCGCTTCGGACCGCGACAAGGTTGTCGAGCTAATCGAGGAGCAACTTCTGTTACTCAACGAAGGAAACATCGCTCGCATGCGATTGCGCCCGTCAGAGTACACTGCCTGGCGGCCTAACTGGCAGAAGTAACGCTTAAGACGAGCGCTGTCCGAGTGGGGAGGTATGCCTGAATCGTGCCATTCTCCACGGAGAACATCTGTTCTTCTGATAGTCTTCCATGTCCCGCAAAACATGAAGCGTCAGAGTCGAGACTGAGCTGGCATGCGGTCCCCGCAGGGACGGGGACCGCATAGCCTTCGTGAGAATGCGTGGGATGAAAGTTGAAGACAAACATGAGATCACCACGGCGAAAGGCGAGCACCTGATTCGCCGCGTGAGCATGCAGGAGTTCGGCTGGCCTGCTGAGGCAAGTTGCTCCGCTGACCGTGTTGATCATCGCTTCATCAAACTCTCCCAGCCCATGGTAACGCAATGCTGGATTGTCGCGGAGACTCCACTGCCTACGTGCATAGTGACAGGACCAACCATTGCCCTCACGCGGGAAATCGAGCCATTCAGGGTGACCAAACTCATTGCCCATGAATGTGAGGTAACCGGCATCGGAAGTTGCCAGGGTAAGAAGTCGCGCAAGTTTATGTAGGGCCACGCCGCGATCTACCACTATATCGTTAGAATCACAGGCCATGCTGTCATACATGGCCGCATCGATCAGTTGGAAGATAAACGACTTGCCGCCGACAAGTGCCTGATCGTGGCTCTCGACGTAGCTCAGTGTACGCTCGTCCTGACGCCGATTCGTCAACTCATACCACAGCTGCTCCACATTCCAATCCTCATCCGGCTTGTCGGTGAGCTTAAACCAGTGGTCTGGAACGCCCATGGCCATGCGCACATCAAACCCACAGCCGCCTTCTTCGATCGCAGCGCCAAGGCCAGGCATGCCACTCACATCTTCCGCAATCGTAATCGCATCAGGGTGGAATTCATGAATAAGTTGATTGGCAAGGGCGAGGTAGGTGTAAGCGTCCTCATCGACCGTGTGATCGAAGTAACGGTCGTAACTATTAAAGCCCACTCCCAATCCGTGATGGGTATAAAGCATGCTCGTGACCCCATCAAAGCGGAAGCCATCAATCCGAAACTCATCTAACCAGTAGCGACAATTCGAGAGCAGAAAATGGAGCACTTCGGGCTTCTGATAGTTGAAACAGCGGGAGTCCCACGCATCATGGTTCCCACGCGCCCCTTCATGAAAGTATTGATACGCCGTTCCGTCAAACGTCGAAAGCCCTTCGAGTTCATTCTTAGTCGCGTGCGAGTGCACAAGATCCATGATCACAGCGATTCCAAGCCGATGCGCCTCATCCACAAGCTCCTTTAGTTCCTCCGGCGTCCCGAAACGGGACGAGCAAGCAAAGAAGTTGGCCACGTGATAGCCAAACGACCCATAGTAAGGATGTTCCGTTAGAGCCATGAGCTGAATCGCGTTGTAGCCCGCTTTCGCAATGCGCGGAAGCGTCTTCTCGCGGAACTCAACATAGGTACCCACCTTCGCTTCTTCCTGCGCGATTCCCACATGAGCTTCATAGACAAGAAGCGCTTGATTCTTTCGTGAGGGACGAACGTAACGCCACGAATACTCGGAATCAGGACACCACGCTTGAGCATCAAAGGCCTTCGTCTGATCATTCTGCACCACACGCCGAGCATAGGCAGGCAAACGCTCGCCCTTTCCTCCTCGCCATGTGAGGTGCAAACGATACCGATCTTGGTGTTTCAACGCCGTTTTCGGAAAACAGACCTCCCAATCCCCCTTCTCATTCAATCGGTCAAAAGCATAACCACGAGACGAATCCCAGTCACAGAACTCTCCAAAAACACGCATGCTTGTGGCATTCGGAGCCCACTCCCTTAGAACCCACTCCTTCTCCTTTTCATGAAGTCCGTAATACTCGTGTGCGGAGGCAAACTCACCTAGCTCTTTTCCATCAAGCAACCGGTCTTCTGTTCGTTCTCGATGCTGTCGACGACCATCCAACTTCGCCTGAAAAGGTTTCAGGTAGGGATCCTTACTCAACGGCGAAAGGACTCGTCCAGAAATTCCCTTGGAAACGGGCCAAACATGGTTAGCTGCACCGCCATCGTTGCTTTGCCAGGGCTGATCATTGGCAAGAGTCCAGATGCCATTCACCAAGTATTTATACTCAAAGCGCACGTCCGAGATCTCGACGGTCCCTGTGAAGTTCCCGTCACCTTGAGAATCGGAAAGCTCATCCGCCTCACAATCCCAACCGTTGAAATCGCCGGCCACCGTGACCACGCTCCCAATCGGAGCCTGAACAGAGAAGATTACGCGAGTCTTGTTAGCCATGCCGCCAGTCTACATCGCACGTCTTCTTTCCGCCATGGAGAAATGCCCAATCGCCACCAACTCCACCACAGAGGTATGAAAATCACTCGTGAATCTTGTTAGCAAAATTAAACTAACCAAAGTGGTTGAGCACTCGTTTCGGACTCAAAACTAAGCCGATCCAACAGCGCAGGAGCTTGTGCTGGAAAGAGCATTTCTTTCCCTTGCCCAACATCATTGGGCAATCGGGCGTTTATGTGGTCAGAGAGCGCCGTCGTGCAATTTGAGCGGAGGGAGTGATAGAAACGCGGCTCTTTTTCTAACATTCGCGCTGCACACATCATGTCGACAAAGAGCTCACATCGATACCCCGGATCCGCTTTGATCGGCACAATATACAGTTGCGAGTCAGGCTCGTGTGCCCTCAGCATGGGCGAGTCCTATTCTGTCGTGATCTGAAATCATCAACTCGAACTGCCTGAACACGCCAGGGAAAAGGCCGAAGGTTTCGCCTTCCTTTTGTCGAACCTCGATCGATACGATGACCCGCTTCTCGGAGCCGAATCGATGGCTAAACATCGTATGGGCAAAGCGATTCGAATCCGCAAGGGGTTTGATCATGAAATGACGCCATCAAGCCCTGCCAAAGAATAGGTCTCACGGGTCCATCGTTGCTTTGGCTCTCCACTCTTCGTCCAGCGGTAGTCGCGCAAATCAATGACCGAGACCTTACCGACAGAATCTCCGATCAGAATCTTCGGAAAGCGCTGATAAGGTGCTGCCCAGTCCCGATCAGGTCCCGGTTTGAGGAAGACAAAGACGTAGGTCGCAAGCCCCAAGACAAGCGCTAGGGTTGCATATGTGATTATTACTCGACGAAACTTCCAAGCGAACACCTACAAGACCATTCCGAAGAACCACACCACCAACGGCAGCTCAAGCAACGCCACGTATCCCGCCATGCCCAGGGACACCATGAGAATGACGAAAAGCGCACTCGCTACTCTGAGTAACGTCTTCATGGATCTAGCGCACGGCATCTGCGGCAATCCGAAACCCACGGCTCATGCTCGCTTTGCTAAGTGAATGCATGGACCGATGGGTAAGATCCACAATTTCCTTCGTCATGAAAGAGGCACCTTTCACAACTGCGGTCACTGCCCCCGGCTCGTTCGGATCAGCCTCCAACGTAGCCGTCCATTCTGAAACGTTGCCTCCCATGCCAATTAATCCCTCTGGGCTGATATCATCGCCTAACTGATCCACGCTCCCCCAAGCACTGAACCCATCGTCTTCACCACCCGCACCAGGATTGGGATCATAGTCACCTCCTGTGTTCGATTTGATCGGATCTGGATCTGCCCCCCACGGGAAATCAAATCCCTTGATCCCGCGAGCAGCACGCTCCCACTCCTCTTCGGTTGGCAAACGTCCGCCACGCCAACGTGCGTAGGCATACGCATCCCACCAGTCGACTCCCACAATGGGACAATTGATATCGATCGCCTGACCTTTGTAGATCCCACGGGCCAAGGCCGCCGCGTAGAAATTAGACCAATCTTTCGGCTGATGTCCTTTCTTCTGCTTGGGTTGATTGACGTGATTGTAAACGGAGGTCCCTTTTAACTCGGCAAGAAACTTTGCATACTGGGCAATAGTGATTTCATACTGAGATAGGACGAAGTCATCGAGCTCTCGTGTTTCCCCCTTGCCAAAGACGAAGCCACCGCCAGGTATGTTGACCATCGGATTGGCTGCCGGCGTGAGAGGTTGCCGACTATGCAGCCACCACCACCCAATCCCGACCGCTAACGCTAACAGGAGCATAATCAACACACCTAGGAGACGACTCTTGGCTTGAGTCGCCGCAAGGGACAACTCGCGCATTTCTTTCGTCTCAACCTGGGCAAGACCACTTGCCGCTTTCAATGCTGGCCCGGTCTGAACCTCAGGTGTCTCTGTCGACGTCACTTGCGCGGCAACGTTACAGGCACGAAGCAACTCCTGCCAGTCCTTGAAAACGTGTTTATGATTTGGATCCATCCGCGCAAAGAACTGCCGTACATCGGGCAGGTGGGTATCTTCCGCTCGAAACAGGCGCCAGAAACTCTCACGAATCGCGACTAACGAATCACCAAAGACAGAAGCTTCCGTCAGATCCGAGGTCGCAAGATTTGCAAGATACGGTTCCTCATGTATGAGCACGAGCCCCTCCGCTTGAAAAGCTCGGTAGCCTAACTGATTCTTCTCATAGTAGAGGAAAGAATCGCAAACCGCTTTCAGCAGATCCCACACCATGGTCATCTCATAGCGATTCCCTTGCGCCCGGAGACTAACGATATCCTGTCCCGCTACCATTTCACGCGTGTAGAAGACGTGGCCATCCTGCTCGCTCGACTCGAACACTGCAGCAATGCGTGGGTGAGTCACACGGGCCTTCGCTTTCACATCTTCCTGAAAGGTCGCCACCGCCGCCGGGTCCGCACAACGATGCGGTTTCAGTAGAACAAGAGCAACCGTCCGATCGATCGTACGTTGCTTCGCAACAAAGGTCAGCGTGTCCTCGGTCTCGTGGAGGACCTCTATCAACGCGTAGTCACCAAGCTCGGAAGGAGGAAAGTCAGCCATACCGAATCAGTTTAGTTCCCAAACAGCGTGGCGTCGAGTTCCCCCTCATTGCCACCACCTCGACGATTGGAAAGCAATTCTACCAAGATTCGAGGCTCCACAAGAACATCCTGGATCTCGTCGCGATAGTAGAGCTTCACCACGAATCCAAAGAACTCACGCTCTGCTCCATCATCGAGATACGGTATATGATAGACCACATCGAGCAGCTCTTCGCTTGGCTCTTTATAATCAGGAGTCTCCGAACGCCAAGGATTCACCTCTTCCACCGGCGGTTGGGAACCATCACACGCTTCCACCTCCACGCCATTGACCAAATCAAAGAAGTAGATCTCAGGGCGCACTTCATACGGATCGATCTCATCGCCGGCGGCTGCGCGAATGCTCAGGGACAACCTCACCGTCCGCTGGCCGTTGTCATCTTTGGACACCTCATGGAATGCTGGCCCAATGCTCAATGGGCGATTGGTTAGCCCACTTGGCAGCGCTGCAGGATCTTTCCCATGGAGATAGTGCAATGATAGCGATGCGAGTTCCCCCGCACGCTCTTCCATCGCCGCCACAGTTTGGAAGTAGGTCACCGCACTTTCCTTCTTTCCAACTTTATCAAAGACAATCCCCAATTGATAGAGGATCGCCGGATGATCAGGCTGCAGCTCATTAGCTTCATCGAGCAACTTCAACGCCCCGATGATGTCCTGCTCAGACTCTTTCAGCTTTGCAGCCTCCAGGAGCTTCGCCGCTTCTGCCGAATGCATCTTAGGAAGACCATCCTCAGTCCACCGATCCGCTTCTGCCATTTCTGCAGTGCTCAGAATCTCATTCATCCGCGGCGGCGGTGGAGGAATCTGCACATTCACAGCCGCTTCCGACGGCGACACACCAAAGGGACCGGACGGGAGCGGAAACATCTCATCGGCCAAGTCGCGACGCGCTTGAGACAACTTCATGTCCTCCATGGCAGCGAGTGCCTTTACCGTGAGAGCCTCCGCCTGAGCTGCCTTCGCTATCGCGACTGCCTCTCGATCAGCCATCTCATTCTTCTCCCGATGCGCTTTCTCAATGAGCGAAGTGCCGATGCCAGCTGTAGCCAATCCCAGAAGCAACGCCACGAAACCCACGCGCGACGGGGACATCCCCTGTGTGGTTTCCGTTGGCGCTTCTTTCTTAGTCTCAGCCATGGTGAAGAAACTACGTCGGTAAGGGATTCACTGTCAACCTAGCGGACTCGGTGAGATCATTGACAAATAGAGGCCACCTGCTCTGCTATTATCCATGGAATCCGTTAGAATTGGACTGGTCGGCCTCGGCAACATGGGGCGTGCACACAAAGCAAACCTTCTCGCCGGGAAGGTGAAAGGGCTAGAACTTGTCGCGGTCTGTGATCTCCCACCTGCACTCGAAGGTGTAGAGGAGGATCTGGCCAAGTTCACCGATGCCGGAGAGATGATCGCCTCTGGCAAACTCGATGCCATTCACATCGCCACGCCACACCCCTTTCACTGCGAGATCGGCTGCAAAGCACTCGAAGCCGGATTGCACGTCATGATGGAGAAGCCTCTTGCCGTTCACAAAGCAGAGTGTGAGCAACTCATCGCTGCTTACAAAGACAAGAGCAAGGTCTTCGCAGCCATGTTCAATCAACGCACGGACCCTCTGTATCGGAAGCTCAAAGACCTGATCGACAGTGGAGAGCTTGGCGAAGTTCGTCGCGTGCAATGGAATGTGACCGACTGGTTCCGCACTCAAGAATACTACGCATCCGGCGGCTGGCGCGCCACCTGGAGAGGCGAGGGTGGCGGCGTCCTGCTCAACCAATGCCCACACAATCTCGACCTCTTCCAGTGGATGTTTGGCATGCCCAGCGAGGTCCACGGCTTCTGCAACTTTGGTCGCTACCATCAAATCGAAGTTGAGGATGATGTCAGTGCCTACTTCCGCTACCCGAATGGCTGCAACGCCCTCTTCGTCACCTCCACCGGTGAAGCCCCCGGTGTAAATCGGTTAGAAGTCGTCGGCGAACAAGGCCTGGTCCGTCTTGAAGACGGCACCCTGCATTTCCGACGCAATCGCACCCCCATGAGCGAGTTCAGTAACGAGACTCCTTCGTCCTTCACTCAGCCTGAAGTCTGGGACACCACAATTCCAGTCGATGGCGAAGCCGGCCAGCATCTCGAGATCTTGCAGAATTTCACGAACGCCATCCTCCACGGGGAAACGCTCATTTCCCCAGCAATCGAGGGTATCCACTCAGTGGAACTCGCCAACGCAGTCCTCTACTCAGCCTGGCAGAACGAGACTATTAAGCTACCGTTAGACTCCAGTGCTTACAAAAGTGAGCTGCAAGACCGCATCGACAAGTCGACGTTTAAGAAACGCGAGCCACGCAAGACAGGTGGCGCCTCAGCTGACGACTTCGCCAAGAGCTTTTAAAGGGGCGGGAGCCTGCTGTCCTCCATTCAATTCGATGCTACGGTAATGCGGAATCTCAAGAAACGGCGGGATGACAACCCTTCGACAGCCACGGCATCTCGCACACGCCACATGGTTGGCGATTCCTCAACTACGGCAATGGAACTCTTCACCCATGCCAGCCATCCAACCGCGGCCACCGATCCCGCGTCCCTACGCAGGGCATGTCGACAGAGTTGCTTCTAAAAAGCAGAAAATTTAACTTTTAAATCGACTATGTATTTGCAAAGTATATCTTTATATGTGGCTTTGTATTTTCTCCAGAGAGATTCTCTGGTAACCAAGTGAGCTGATTCCAACTCAAGTCGCTCCTGGTCATGAAGTTATCGGAACGTCTCTTCCGTCGCGCCCGCCCATCCTGCCCCCAGTCTACCAATCTCACGCCCACGAAGGATCGTGGGGTCGCCTTAGTCACCGTCATGACCCTGCTCTCGGTCCTCGCGACTCTCTCGATTGCCATCTTCATGTTGGCCGGGCAAGAGCAACGCCCCTCCACCGCCTATGCAGACAGTGTGTGGTTAAGGAACTCGCAGACATTCCCTGAATCTTGTCTTGGGACAGATCCGAGAAGCGACCCGACCAGATCGGGAGAAATCGCTCTACGGCCAAGACATCCCGTCGCTCTGGGCCTCGCAACCCGGGATGCTGTGGACCTACAAAGCTAAAGGTGGCTTCGCCGAAGCCTTCAAGCTCTACTCCTCCCGCAGTCTCCGCGTGAGCAATTCTCTAGCACTGCTCGATGACGCGGAGCTAATCCGCAGTTGGGAATCACAACCTCACCGATTCGATGACATCAACCGACCGGCAATCACCTAAGATGTGAATGGGAGGGTTAAAGACCGACACTTTTCTATCCTCGACCCAAGAGCCCATGACCTCGACAAAATAGCGGACTTCGCTTACGACGAGTTTCCGGGCAACCGCGAGTCCGAACGTCTTCCCATGCGCATAGAATGGTTCTACATGCTCAGGGACGGGCTGTTGGGTTCACTCAATACCTCCGGCGAGTTCACGAGCAGCGATCCCAAAACCAAGGATCGTGATAGGAATCCGATCGTCGCTCGCATCGCGTTCTGGACAGATGAAGAGACGAACAAGATCAATATCAACACAGCGCCCGAACGTCTTCCTCGGACGAAACCGTTCGCTGCCACCGAAGAGGGAAAGCGTTATGCCCAAATCCAGCCGGCCACCAATAAAGTGCAGCGCTATCCAGGGCATCCTGCGACGACCTGCCTGAGTAGCATCTTCTATCCTGGCAAATACGTTGATGGGACGGCAACTCCAAGCTCTCCATCGCTGAGCTTCGCGCCATCACCGATCTCGCGCCCAAGGTGTGCTTTGGCGGGACAGGAGATGGGACCAGAGAAGCGGGCACCGTAATCGAGCTCGACCTCGATCGCCTCTACGTTTCCGTTGATGACGCCATCTTCAACGTCGATCGCGACGATACGTCGCATTAGTTAATCTGTTAGCTAACGGCAAAGGCAAGCTCAATCGCGCGCGCGGTATGCTCACTACCCGCAGCTACGCGCCGGAACTCAACGTGCACGGACGCCCACGCATTAGCCTATGGCCCATTCATGAGGATGATTGAGACGCCACACGCACCACCTACGATCAAACTCTCGCCTTCGCATCGACCCTAAGGAACGGGCAAGACCGCTACTACTTTCAACGTGCCGACCACTCCTCACGCCACGGCGAATTCTACCGCCGGGCCAATGTCGCAAACGTGGGTCTCTTCATGTATCTCATGATACCAAGTCTACCGCTCCGTGCCTGGCTACGGTGATTCCTTTGCGACCAAATACGGGGCCACGCGAAACGCGCCCTTCAAAGAATCCTACTATCGTGACACGAATGTATATAAGTTAGACCACTTTGCCATTCCTCTCATGATGTTCGACTACATCCGCAGAGTGAACTTACACGACAGCAGTTTATTCGGACAGATCGCCGGCATCAACTTGATCAGGCGGAACCTTTTTTAGCGATAACGTTAGCCTTCAACAAGATCGGAACAGGCACCGCGAAACCCTCGAACCTCGCGGACCGGGTCGTCTATTCACGCTATCAGAAGCCGCACTCGTCATCTACAAGACCGCCTCCGGTCGCGTGGTATCGTGGTCCGAAGGCTCTGGCCCTCGATTCGAAGACGTAGGCGGCCAGCAAGGCGATGGTAACGTCGTCAAACGAATCGCCGCCAATGATCATCCCAAACACGCTTCTTGGATCGGCCGCGAGTATTGTCGGCCGCGTCTTCTCCTTCATTGAGGTCGGCATGCTGCCCGAAATCTTCAGTGGGATTCAAGGCTTCCACCAGATTCGTCCCAAGCAAAGCATGCGTTTATTAACCGGCGGCGAAGGCTATCAAGGTGGTTTAGATGAACTGACTGGACTTCGTCTAAACGGCGTCCCCCTCCAGCTCTGGGGGCGCAGTGACGGAGCTAGAGACAATCGGATTCGAGGCCCCGTGGTCATGACCGCCATTCCAGCCAGTCGCAACATCCGTGGAGATCTTCCAGCTGGTTGCTACGGCTGGGGTGGAGCCGATGGCTACCGCATCATACGCTTCGGAGAATTCCAAATCGGTGAAGACGATCCCGGTTGGAACGGCAGACAATTCCTGGCCAACGGCGACGACCCCTGCGTGCCTTCTACTGTCAGACACCAGTGGTCGTACGGGACGACGAACAAATAGCCCTTCAGCAAGACAACCTCATCCGATTAGTTATGTATGACACCGTCGGCACGGGGGCCACGGGCACATGAACTATCCTCTAAGTCTTTAACCTACGCTGGGCAGAGCCTGGAAAGCTCCTAACTCTCAAACAACCAGAAATGAATTCCGGAGACTACCGCGGCCGGACTCGTCGCTTCAATCGTGCGGCACATGCTAATGCTCGTAAGAATCCCGTCGACGTCCTCGCAGGAGAGCATGAGCTTTTCAAAGGTTTTACTGTTAGTCACGGCGAATACCGTCTCGTTGCCAGCAAGCGCCACGTGCCCAGCGAGCTCTATCGTCGCCACCCCAGATTCCTAAGTCACTCTGCATCTCACTCCCCCACTTGGGTCCTACCTCAGGGAACAAACGTCTCCATTCAGGCTACGTTTGCCGATGATCTCTTGGGCCGCAGCATTGTCGAAGACGTCGATTACGGAAGTGGCAATCGTCCTGACTTCACCTTTGATGCCCAAGACCGGAAAAACTTCGCCCCTTTGTTAAGTTCCAGCTACCGCTTCCCCATCGATCCTAGCATCACGCGAGATTTCGATACCGATGTGGGTGCCGCGACGGACGGAGCCTACGTCAATAAGGCTGACGACGGAGCCGATGACGGCACTGGGACCAGTATCTTCAACCTCTTGTATCCGTATTACAATGCAGGGGATCTGGGCGAGACCAAGAGCTACGAAGACCGCAACAAAGGCAATTTCTCGCCCAATCGCCCAATCGCCCAATCGCCCAATCGCATGGTCGCATGGTCGCATGGTCGCATGGTCGCATGGTCGCATGGTCGCATGGTCGCATGGTCGCTTCTCCCGTGACGTTCGGGTCTCTTCCCAGCACTAGCCAAGCCAATGCCCCTTCGACCACCCTTCTATTCCGCCCAACGCCCCCAACTAACTCGATCACAAGAAAGAGCCCAGAGAGAAATCACTCGAATATCACTACCAATACCGTGTCGTTGCCGTTCGACAATTTGCCCATTGAGCGAGAGAATTTGCATTCGACCTCATCAAGCAGCGATGAGGTTCTCCTGATTGGAAGGTGTCTAACCTCCTAGACCAGAAAGAGTTCAGCCTTGGGCCTCACCGGTTTCCCGGTGAGGCTCGGTGCTAAATGCTCTATGTTAGTTAAGTAAAGCAGGGCGGGCCGCCTTACTTCTTCACAACTCGGTAGAAGGCCACGGGGCCATCGTTTGCCACGCTAATGCTGGTAGACGCACTGTCAGCGGTAACGCTGTCTACCACGGTCCATTCGATCAAGTCCGTGCTGTGCTCGACATCATACTCCACGCCTGGCTCTGAACTGAAGTTGATGTTCGTTGTGTCTCCATCGCCAAGGACGACCTCGCCAATGGTCGATGGACGTTCGTCCGGGTTCGGATTTGGGTTCGGATCACCCGTTGCAGGGGAAGCGATTGCATAGACGTTATCCATGTTGTTCCAGTTGTGCAGGGCAATGCGAATCTGATAGTTGCCCGCTGGCAGGTTTGTCGCCACGGCTTCACCGGTGCTCCAAACCTCAGACGGCTGGGGTTCCCCCGAAGTATCAACAACGACTTCAGGAGATAGCAAGCTCTCTCCGGCCGCATCATAGATGCCGACCGTGGATGGATCAGCCCCATCATGCCCACTGCGATTCGCAAAAGACGCCCCAAAGGTGACATTGGAAGCTTCTGTGAGGGTGAAGTTCTGGAAGATCTCAAAGACGCCGTTGAGATCCAGGACTTGGGATCCATCCGCTGCGGTGTTCACACCGTTGTCATACGGCGTGCCATCATTACGAATGACGTTCCACGTAGCAGGATCACCGGTCTGACTCCAGCCCGTAGGTACGACTCCGAGGTTGTTCTGGTTGATATTATCAACAGCCGGTTCTTCGAAGGAGCCGTTGACGACAACGTCTACGCCTTCTTTTAATCCTTCGAAGATCGCTTGGATCTGCTCGTCCGTCAGCGCTCGATTGTAGACGGTCACGTCATCAATCGCGCCCTCGAAGTTCCGGTTGTCCCCACAGCAAGCATCCTTACCAAGATACCAGACAGTCGGACTCCCTTGCTCCAGATGCTCGATCTCGTTGACAGCAGAGTCTAACGTTCCACCAGCCCCAACGTAGAGCTTGCCTTGATCCGGTGTCACCGTAAGTGCGATGAAGGTCCACTCATTTGCTGGAACTGCTAGTCCACTCACAAAGTTGTAGGTGTTTGCGTTGTTATCATTCCAGGTATAGGTCAGCTCTCCCGAACCCGCACGAAAACCCATACCAATGGGCTGCACGCCATCTCGCGATTGGATCAAGCCAGTCCAATCATCAGTTGGAACGCCATTGACCCATCCAGTCACCGTGATCTCAGTGAAGGTCTCATTGAGTGCAGGGAGCTCAACATTGCTCCCACCGCCAGCTTCACCGGTGAGTTCCACTGCGTTGTCTCCAGCGGCACCGGTATGTCCACCGACCCACGTTCCTCCATTCACCACACCGTTGAGCGCGGCATTCGTCGCTTCCGCAACTTCAGTTCCTTGGCCCTCATTCAGGTTCCAGTAAGCTATTGGGGTCGCCTGCCCTGCCGGCGGAGGCGGGATCGCTCTGCTACCAGGTTCAGCATACATGCCTTCGATCTGTTCGGCACTCAAAGCCACCTCGTAGATCTGGAAGTCATCGATTACACCAGTAAGACCAAACAAACCCGCAGTCGCCCCGATCTGAAAAGGGGCCACTGTGTTGATGGGATAACCGCTAGCATTCTCTTCGGAGGCATTGAGAACGCCATTCACGTAGATCTCCACGTCTGCTGCGCCATCTTCGTCAGCGTCTGCGTACGTGTAGACCACGTGGTAGACTTCATCTGGATTGAGGAAGCCATCTGAAATCAGCGTTTCGCTGGTTGCTTCACTCGTCCAAGTCACCGAGTCCGAGTCACCAGAGGACTCAAAGAAGACGGCATAAGGATTCGCCGGGCTCGTGCTTCGACTGAAGAGGACGGAAGCGGTGCCGACATCAGCGGGATCCTGCTTGACCCAGAAGGAATAACTCCCGATAGCCAATGTCGGTAATCCAACGTCTGAGGGGATTTCTGCATATGCAGCATCGTCGCCTTCGACCAAAGCTACGCCCGTTCCGGTGCCGACCAAGGATTCTGCCCCTAATGTGACACTGCCAGAACCAGCAACGTAGTTTCCATTGAAGCCGTTTCCAGACGAGTCTTCCAACACCGTGCCATCAGTCTCGTCCATTTTGTAGTGTGCGACCAAGCCATTGGCGTTTTTGATCTGGCCGATCAATGGAATGCGTGAAGTCGCTTGGACAACATCATTGCTAGTGATTTCCAGGAATCCACGATAGATCCCAACATCGTCCGATGGGTTGAAGGTCACCGTGACCGCAATCTCTTCGCCCGATGCCAGTACGTCAGGAATGGCCGAGACGGTGAAGTTCGCGGCCTGGTCGCCAGAGATCGTTGTGTTGCTGACGTTCAAGGTGTTCGCAGCTCCTGGATTGAGCATGCGCACCGTGATTTCTTGAGGCCCAGGGTTGCCGTCAAAGACACCGAAGTCGACCCGCTCGGGAATCGGTAGAAGGCTAGGATCGCCTGGCTCGAGGCGTTCGATTTGGAAACCACCAATGGCACCGCCGCCACCGAGTTGACGTCCCACAATGGTGAGCGTGTCGCCCTCCAGATTCTTGAGATGCAGATAGTTGCCGACGCCTCCAGCGACTTCGACGAAGGTACCACCGAAAGGTGTGATTTCGTCTACCGTGTAGAGTTCCTCATTGATGGTAAACGTTCCGCCGCCTTCATCCGAACTGAGATACAAGTAGAGGTCGTAAAGTGGGTAGGCGATGTTGCTGACGGTGATCTCCGTGGCGACGTTGTCACCGCCTTCATCCTCTCCACGCGGGAAGAGGTTACCGTGCATCAGCTGGGCATTGCCGTCACCCGCAGCGGGCTCGTCGCCCGCAATAGCCGGGCCGTTTGTTTGCCAGCTCACACGCAACAAGGAGGGCTCGCCCTCGGCGTTGTTCGCAATGGTAGGACCGCCTGAACCGTTGGCGAAATTGTTCCAATTCTCCTGAGGAGACACCCCAGCGCTAGCCGTGACCATGGCCCCAGCACTATCGGCATTACCACCGATAAAGTTGCCCCCTAGCAGTATTGCCCCACCTCGTGCAGGTTTGGAATCCGCAAGCAGCGGATCCGTTCCCGCAGCCACTTCGGCCTGATCTTCGAAACGGTCACCATCCGTGTCCCGATTCTTCGGATCCGTCCTGTGAGTGGCGATCTCCGCGCCATCAAGCAAGGTGTCGCCATCGACGTCTGGATTCAAAGGATCCAAACCTTCGGCCTCGGTGTCGACGTTGTCATTTAGGCCATCACCATCCGTATCTGCAAGTTGTGGATGGGTTCCTAACTCGAACTCTTGGAAGTTTGTGATCGTGTCGCCATCTGGATCCTCACCACCATCGTCCACATCGGGATCCAAGCCACGAGCCACCCCACGATCGGTGCCGGTCTCCCAGTCAGCCGGAATCTTATCGCCATCTGGATCAAGTGACGTGAGCGATTCCAAACGCACGTTGTCAAAGTGTGAGCGTCCACCGGCGTTGTCATCGCCCAAGAAGATCAGAATGTTCCCTGATGGTGGATCGTCATCCGTGATGAACTCCACCGTCACATCAGTGAACGATTTCTGAACGGAGTCGTTCAGAGAGACGGACTCAACGCGTGCATGCGCTGACTCAAGCAGCGAATCGATCTCGAGCTGATTGTTCGTGTCCGTACCAGCGAGTGGGTTTGTGTCGGAGGGGTCTTGCTCGGTAGCGGTCAATCCGATGACTGTGAACGCTTCCGCACCCGACTGATTGGGATTGCGATAGCCCACGCCGACCGTCAGCGTGTAGGCAGTGTTAGCCTCAAAGGGAATGCCCAGATTCTGCGTCATGTAGAACCCCCCAGCGGTTCCGATGTGCTGGGTGCCCTCAGATTGGAAGCCCCCGATTAGCTCAATGAACTTGTCGCCAGTTTCAGTACCGACCCACTGAGCTTGATCGGCAGCTAGCGATGGATCGACGATATTGTTCGTCCAGGTGTTGCCACCACCACCCAGAGGCGGCTGTTCGAAACTAGCGTTGTTAACTTCAATTGGGGCAGCAAAGGTTGAAAGACTAGCACTAAGCAAAAAAGCAAAGGCCAGCCACAATGCCCAAGACTTACCCTTGGAAGGAGGTCGTAGGTTGGTTCTCATTGGGTTGGGGTATTAGGGTTACTACTTGTGAAGTCGCCACCAGATGGGCAGGACCACCTGAACGTTAATAGACCTCACAATCTTGGTGCAATCCCTAATCTTGGTGAATCCCTAATCTTCCCATCCCCCCAGCTAGGGAGAGGTATACGATTTCCCAGCGCGATATTTGCGCAGCCCCTGCTGGATGCCCTCCCACAAGGCGCGGTTTCCCTGCCTCTTGGCCAAATCAGCGGCTTTCTCAGCAACCTGTGCGGCCTGTTTGAAATCCCCAGACTCCGCATATCCTGCTGCCAAGGTGTCAAGAATCGCTGGGTCGGTATGTTTCGTGAGCGCCGCAGCCTTACTTGCCCAACGCACGGCTTCCTTCCCATCCCGGATCGCTGGGTCTGGATGCGCAGCGAGTTGCCACGCGAGATTATTGAGGACCAGCGTTGCCGTTTCGTCTTCCTTCAGCGCTGCTCGGTACGCCCCTAGGGATTCCTTCGCCCGCCCCCTTTTCATGAGGGCATCGCCGATCCAGGTCAATAGCTTGCTATACTCGGTGCCTCGCTCGCGATAGACCGGTCGTGCACGTGTGGCCAATTCAATCGCTGCCTCGAGCTGGTCGTGATCCATCAGATCGATCGCTAAACCCAATGGGTCGAGCGGCTGAGGTCGAAACATCCACCGCCCTGCGAAAGGCAGGCTCGCGTCATGGCGAGATTCCAAGCTTAACGAAACACCTTTGGCATCGGCCAACACCTGGGAAGGCATCACGGCCCCTTGATACATCGCCAGGAGGTTCCCCTCCTGATCCAACAAAGCGCTCGTTGGCACGGGCAAGGGCCAACACGGTCCATACAAGACGGCATAGGCCAGCTCAAGACGCCGTACGAGCTCAGCGGACGCGCGTCCTCCTTCGAAAGGCGGCTTGAGTTTCTGATAGAACGTCGCCGGATCCTCATCCGAGAGTTCTGGGGAGGCCAGACCATCGACCGACAGCGGTAACACCGTGATCCCCACCACCTCGAATGCCCGGGCACTCTGTGAAAACGCCTGGAGTTCTGCCAGGCACGGCTGGCACCAGGTCGCCCACAGGTTCACCAATGTCAGGCCATCCGTTTGGGTCCCCGCATGTTTCTTCTCGCCTGCAAAGGTCGTATAAGGAAGACGAGGGAGAGGGGGCCTCGAAGCACTCACTGCTCTCACGCTTGTCCCAGGAGGTGCCAGATTCAGCTGGAGCTGCTGATGCTGGGCGACATTAGGCGAGGCATTCTCCTGACCCGCGCCTTTCCCTTCTACCAGGTGGTAGCGCTTGTTCAAGGTCACGCCCGCGAAGGACTCGACCTTTCCGCTCGCCCACTTGACGAGGATCTCTTCGAGGACAGGCGCGTTCCCCAATCCGAAATGGAGCCACTTGCTCGACTGAGAAAGGAAGCCTTCTCCTGCTTTGAGCGTTTGGGTAAGGGTCTTGCCGTTGGTTAGGCGAATCTCCACTCGACTACCGATGCCATCGCGATTCGTCTGGGTCCCTTGAAGACGCAGTGCTAACCAAGCATTCTCGTGCGTGCCGTTGTTCCTAGCAAAGCGCAGCATGGGTGCCGTGCGATTCACCATCCAAAGATCGAGATCACCATCACGGTCCCAATCAACCAAGGCGGGCGCTCTTGCATCATCCTCAAAGTCTAATCCGAACGCCGCACTCGCCGTGGCAAAGCGACGCTCACCGTTCGCACGGCTCACGTTGAGAAAAGCGCAGTTGCGCTCATGCCCACTCAGCCCAACGCCCTGGTCTATCAAAGCGTCTAGCTCCGCCAATCTCTTTGCCAGTGCGCTTTCGCGATCAATGATCTCCGCAGTCAACGGCGATGACGGCACGACCTGCCGCCAGTAAAAACTTCACAAGTCATCGGGCACCTGCCCGGTCACAAATCCATTTGCCACGACCAAGTCTTGCCAGCCATCGTTGTTCAGATCGCCAAACACCGAGCCCCAACTCCAGCGCCCCACGGTCACGCCAGCAGGCTCGCTCACATCCTGAAACCGGCCCCGGCCGAGTCCCCGGAAGAGACTATTCCCACGCGCCATCCGTTGGAATTTCGCAAGAATACCGATGTCCAAGCCCGGGCGAAACTGTGGCTGCGTCGTCACTCGACGCCCGGCAGCAGAGAACATGTTGCCCGCGTAGAGATCAGGCACTCCATTTCTATCATAGTCGCTACTGCATGCTGACATTCCAAACCCCCCATCATTGATCCCCGCCTCCGTCGCAATATCCTTAAACTTCCCACCCGTATTGAGGTACAAGTTCTTCTGTCCAAAGTCATTCGCCACGAAGAGATCCTGATCCCCATCGTTGTCGATATCTTCCCAGACGGACGCGAAACTGAACCGTCTGTTGTTCTGCGAGTCCAAGCCAGATTCAGCCGTGACATCAGAAAAGTTCAACCAATTGTCGGCATTCCTTGCCGGACCATCATTGCGAATGAGAAAGTTTCCTCCACCGTTATTGGCATCAAAGTAGGGCACTGGAATTGCCAGGCCCGCCCCCTCCTCTTGCTTGGCAAAGTAGCGACAGACAAACAAATCGAGATCGCCATCGTTGTCATAGTCGGCAGCTGTCACACTGAAGGCGTTGCGCACGGGACGATACCGCAGCCTCGGCTGAAAGTTTCCTTTCCCATCATTTCGAAAGGCCAGCAAACCCGTGTCCGCAGCCAGCACAAGATCTTGATCGCCATCATTGTCGAGATCCACAAACAACGCCGAGCGCGTCAAGTCTAGCAAATCCACTCCAAACGCAGCTGCCTCTTCCTTCGCCGTGCCATCTTCTTGCTGGATAAACAAACGATTGGGCAAACCTCCATTCTGACAAACATACACGTCATCGAGCCCATCACCGTTCGCGTCGCCAATTGCCAATCCGTGATGCCCAAACTTAAAGAAACGGTTGAACAGTTCAATCCGTTGCCGCCAGTAGGTGTTTCCAAAACGCAACTGCTTCTGAAAAGCCTCCGTTTGTCCGATCACATCTAGCGTCGCATCGGCAAACACTGGCCGTTTCGTAGTCGACTTTGCCAAGACCTCCTCGTGAGCCTCCACTGTGAGTGATTGTCGTTGAGGACTCCCTGCGGCATCTCGACGCCACTCGATCGACCAGGTGGCATTCATTTCCAAATAGCCCCTCGCTGAAGGACCGGCCAACGTCACCAACTGACGCGTGGTCGGCAACTCCGGCTTCGACATATCCACAGAGATCACTTTGAATTTAACCCTCTCTAGCCCTCCCACAAACGATCCCGGTAAGAGATCGCGTTTCGCTGTCGGCGAAGCCATGCGGCGCACCTCAAACCCGACATCGTTCGAGACAATCTCTGTTGCTGGCCGGAGGCTGAGCTGACTCAGGTCCTCGTCCTTCAAAGCCTCCATGACAAGATCACTAAAGGTCTCACTCTGCCAGGTCGCACCTGGCTGGGGCGCGCCTTCCGCTGCGGCCGTTACAGGCAACCATCCCATCAGAAGGGCAATGTAAACTCGGAGAATCATAGAGGGGTCTTTATTCTACTCAATGCAGCTTCGCCATCCTGCAGGAATCACGGGCTGGAAGCCTAAGCTACCCTATTTAACTACAAGCTTGGATGCCATTTGCGCAAGGCAATAGGGCATTCCAGAAACGCTTTCCATTTGTAATGGGCGAAAGGAAACGATCTGGTAGTCTACCCTCAGATGAAAGTCGTCACGGTGGATTGTAACAGTTGTGGAGCTCCTCTTGAAGTGGGAGCAAACACACGCTTTGTCACGTGTCGCTACTGTTCCAAGCGCCTGTCTATCCAGCATTCAGAGAGTTCGGTCTACACCGAGGTCTTGGATGACATCAAAGACTCGACCGACAAGATCTCGCAAGACATGGAAGTGATCAAACTTCAGAATCAGCTCGAACAGCTCGATCGCGAATGGATGTTACAACGTGAGAGCTTCATGGTCACTTCGAAGAGCGGAGCAAAGCACTTGCCGAAAGCAGGAAGCCCCATGATTGGCGGCATCTTCGTGGCGGTCTTTGGCGTGATCTGGATCGGCTCTGCCGCTTCCAAGGGATCAGGTGCCTTTCCTCTACTCGGCATCGTCGTTATCGCCTTCGCTCTCTTCAGCACGGTGAGTTCGCTAGGCAAAGTCAAAGGCTATCAGAAAGCACATACACGGTATCAGACCCATCGACGCCAACTCCAGCTACGCCTGCGCCAGGAAGAATCGCGCTAATAAGTAGAATTCCCTGTCTATCATTTCGAAATAGCCGAGTTTGACAGATCTGGCACTCGTAGTCCTCGGGGAAACTACGATTCAATCCCCCTCGCATTCAGCCCGGTTGGCCAACTTGGCTCTTGACCGTTCCTTTGATCTTTGGCTCCTTTCAGGGTCGCTCAACAACTAACCATACACACATTACTATGTCAGTTGAAGCGAATATCGTACAGTCCAGAGCCCAACTCGAAAGTATCGGCGTCTCTGTCAACGACGCTCTCCTAGAAAAGATAGTTAAAGTGTAGTAATTGCGCTCCAAAGCAGAGATGCCTCCCTCGTCTCGGCAACTGATCCATCAGAACTCGATCGCGTGCGAACCAGTTTCCTTGAGAAGAAACTCGGCCTCCCTGCAGATGACTCCAATGGCGAGGCCGTGAAAGAGGTGGTTGGCAGACTAGCATAGTCTCATCAGAAGCAATGGGGCGCGGTCTACTACCTCTTAGCTGAGAGGTTTGGCAAGCAGGACGTCTAAAGCCCCCTCCATTTAGACGATCAAGGCTCACCGGCCGATCTGTTTAACGGTTGGCCTGCGAGCGAGTGATCCTCGTTTAGTTCGCGCGAGATACTTCCAACTGAACGAAAGATCGACGATCCTTTCCTGGCAACAGCACCGCCTCACGTGTTTCCAGGGTTCCGTTAGTCTCAAAGACTATCGGCGTCAGAACACTCCATTCATCGAGATCAGTTGAGTGCATCAATTTGTAAGTGAGATCGTGCTTAGCCGCATCGGCGATAAATCGGAAAGTCGGCACTGATGCTCCGGCAACTGGCACTAAATTATTTGGAGTGAGGCCATCTGGTACCCTGGGATTTCCACCCATCGCATACTCCATGAGGTTCTTCCGGCCATCTCTATCAGGATCCGCACCTCGCGCAACAATTGAAAGATTGCGTTGCTCGCTAGCCGAGAAAGAGTTTCCTACCCAGGCATCGTAACCCGAGGCAATCGCCGTCCCGAAGACCTTGATTGATGCACTGCGAAGCACACCAGAGTCGCCCGCTTCACCACCGCTCACCTTCACTATCCAAGGACCTGTTGTGGCCATCTCCCCCCAATGACGCACTGAAAGAAACGTGTAGTTCTCATAGTCCTCGTTATCATCCCCATGCACTTCACTAAATTGGCTCACTGTACCTGATGGCGACGTTAGAGTGATAACCAAATCCCCACGGTAAACATGGTCGATATCGACCGCGCAAAGCACGTGCTCCACACGCAACTCATCCCCGTCAAGGTCGAATGAACGACTCACACCAGTGCTCGCGCCATCAGGAATCCCAGCATTGATTGCTCCCAACGCAACTTCTCTCGATTCTCGTGTAGCAAGGCTGTTCCAGCTCTCCGCAAGCGCCACCGCAGCGGCAGCATCGACCATTCCCGCGCCATAGCTATGATGAAAGTGAAAGCCGGCTGCATTCGTAATCCATCCCGTATTAGCGCTGTCCACTTTACGTGCGCTGCGAATGAGGATCTCTTGAACATCCCGCCAACCAAGCGCTGGCTTCGACTCTAGCAAGAGCGCGATCACACCCGAGACGAGAGGTGCCGCAGACGACGTCCCTCCAAACGAATCCGTGTAACTCCCGTTGCTGGTCAGTGTCGTCGTCGTAATGCCTGGCTCGCCATCGTCAGCGTCTGAGGGAGCAGAAATGAGGACATTGGCCCCAGATTCCGAATACCAGGATTGGCGGCCCTGGAAATTGATCGATCCCACACCAATCGTCTCTGGCCGGTTCACAAACCCATCGTAGTTCGCGTAGTCACCGACATCCCGCCCGTTGCCGGCACTCCAAACATAGATCGTCCCTTTGCCTCCACGCCCATTCTCCACACCCGCCTCAAAGGCCGAGTCCAGGAGATCGTCTGGTCTAAAGAGAGTCTGCCCGTCATCCTCTTCGCCCCAGCTATTGTTGCTAATATCAATTACATCCGTTCGCCAGCCAATCGCTGCCGCGTCATCGGCTGGCGTCGTATCAGCCGTTAGGAGCTTGAGACCGACCAACTGCGAACGCGGTGCCGCGCCGCTCACACCGATTCCATTGTCACCACGCCCGGCACTGACACCCCCACGCTCGTGCCATGATCCCAGTAAGTCCCATCCTCCTGCTGTTCAGTCGGCGGCGTTGGATCATCCGGGGTGCTGTCGTTCCAATCGTGATCAATGGCCGTGTTCACATTCGAAGCAAGATCTGGATGAGCCACCTCCAAGCCATCGTCCACCACGGAAATGGTCACGCCCGTTCCAAGATACTCGTCCCACACGCTCTCAATATTCACGTCCAAGTTAGTCACACTGCCATTCTCGCCGGTGTTGTTCAAATGCCATTGATAGAACGTATTGCTAGAGCTATGCGCATAACGCGGATCATTCGGGACAAGCTTACGACTGCGGCGCTTCCCCACCAATGGTCTAGCACTCTTCACTCCAAGAAGCTTTCGCACTATGGCCAGCTTCGTCAGCGAATCACTCACGTTCGGAAAGGAAAGAAAGAGAGACTTCGGAGAGAAATCTGGCACCTCAAAGCGACTTGCACCAGAAGCCTTAGCAATCGCCTTAGCCTTACCACCCTCACCCATCTCGACATGAATACGCCGAGTCTTCAAACTCCGTTTCTTGCCCTTCGCATACAACACCAAATCAAATGTCGCCTTCGAACCTCGCTCTCTTGCCACGGCTTTCGCGGTGATCGCCGGAGCCGTCTTCTGATCCACATCCAGAACCACATGCGGCGTTCCTGTCTCCGGTCGACAGTAGAGTTCGTCGCAAGCAACCACATAGACGCGCGATCCCGTTCCGTCATCAAGACGAATCTCACTTGGCGTCTCAGCAAAGCTGCCGGCCGTTAGCACGGCCAAGGCAAGAACCACGATCTGCAAAAATCTTCTCATAGGAACAAAGCTAGTCGACGAAGTCTCACGCATCCTGACAAGCCTTCTGCGCCACACGCGCCGCGTTCCGCACCACCTCGGAAAGGGAAGGATGAATGTGAATCATGTCCGTCAACGAATCGATCTTGTTACGCCAACGCATGACTGGGATCACTTCGTGCAGAAGCACGGACGCATGGTGGCCAATGATATGGCAGTCGAGAATGGCGCCGTCCGGAGAAACGAGGAATTTGCAGAGGCCATGACGCTCTTTCACCGCCCGTCCTTTGGCCGCGTTCGTGTATGGCACGGAACCCACCAGATAGGCGGTTCCATCCGCTTCCAATTCGTCTTCTGTCAATCCCACGCCAGCGACTTCTGGATAGGAGAAGATGTGAAAACGCGCCGCGTGACGAATCGTCGTCGCCACCTCCGCAAAGCCCAGAAGCAGCTTCGAAGGCACGCAACCGCGATTCGGACACGCCCCACCAAGAAGATCGCCTTCGACCAAAGCCACTCGCCAACCCGCCCCCGCCGCGCGCATGGCAAGGCTCGTGGCGTTGCCTCCACCTAAAACTTGGAGTCACTTATGCCGCTACTCTCAAGTAGGGCGCGAAAGATTCAAACATTGATCTGCCCAAGACTATCATTGCAACACACTTCTAGAACATACCAGTCCGTTATCCGTTGATTGGCACTTGCTCCGCACGACGTCATATGCGGGAATCGGACCATGAGCGATGTTCGTGACTTTGGTGCCAGCGGCGATGGCGCAACCGATGATACCGACGCCATTCGCCACGCTGTCAGTGATGGCGATGGCCACCTCTTCTTCCCCAAGGGCACCTACCGCATCACAGACACCATCGAACTCCCACTTGGATCGCGCGGCCCAAGAACCGTTCTTGGAGAATCCGGCAACACGTGCATCCAAATGCATGGCGCTGGGCCGGCATTCCGCATGCAAGGCCACCACGAAGGCACCGGCGATCCTAGCTCCTGGACACCTGAAGTGTGGAAAAGTGAAATGCTTCCCTCGATCCGTCACCTCGTCATTGAAGGCCACCATCCCGAAGCCGACGGTATCGTGCTCGACGGCGTTATTCAACCGATTCTCGAAGGCTTGTTAGTCCGCCGCGTTCGCCATGGCATTCACCTCGTCCGTCGCAACCGCAATGTCATCGTGAGTCATTGTCATGTCTATCACAACACCGGTGCAGGTATCTTTCTAGACGGCGTCAACCTCCACCAGATCAACATCAGCGCCTGCCACATTAGCTACAACAGGCTCGGCGGTATTCGCATCGAACGTTCCGAAATCCGGAATCTACAGATCACCGGCAACGACATAGAATACAACAATGCCCGGTCGCATCCTGGTCTGGCTGATGAACCCACGGCAGAGATCTATGTCGATACGACGGCACTAGGAGCCACCGTCAATGAGGTCACCATCGCTTCGAACACCATCCAAGCGACCAACAGTCCAGAAGGCGCCAACATCCGAATCAAAGAAAGCGCAGGAGGTAGCGACCGGCCACCCGGCTTGTGGTCCATCACCGGCAACGTCATTGGTTCCCAGGAAGTAAACGTTCACCTCACCGGCTGCTACGGCATCGTGCTTTCAGGAAACACCATCTACTCCTGCTCAAAACGAAACCTGCTCGTGGAAGATTCCCGGCTGATCAACATCACCGGCAACAGCTTTCGTCGTCACACGCCCAAATACGGCACGGGCGTCCAACTCCAACGCTCCACAGACTGCCTCATTTCAAACTGTCAGTTTTACGACGAGGCTGAAACCGGTCAAGAGAGCAAGGCAAGCCTCCTTGAACTCGACACCTGTCAACGCATCAATGTGAGTAGCAACCAGCTGCTAGATGGCGCCCCCTACGGTGTTGATGTTAATCATTCTAGCGATGTGCGTATCACCGACTGCATGATCACAGAACAAAGGAAAACGAAAGTCGCCCAAGGAGCTGTCCGCTTTACCGGTAGAGGCGAGAGGAATCAGCTGCGCTCCAACAGCTTGTTAGGCACAGTCGAGATCGATGCTGCTGCTAACGTCAAGCGATAGAGACTGCGCCTAATATGGTCACGAAACGTTCCTAAATCCGTCCAAAGGCGCTAGATCTAACGCCACCTTCTCCGTGATCATCCCGCCACACGTCTGCTAGAACTCAACCATGTGCGCCGACTGACGATGCGCCTCCAGCGATGTCTCACTCTCCCAGATCTCCAGAACGGTGAACAAGCACGTTTCCTCCTTTCCTGTGAAAGCCGTTTAATGAGTGCATCCTTCTTCAAGCGTCGACGCCTCCTCCATCTGCCGAAGCCCCGAGCCAACCGCGGGAACATCCCACTCAGCCACCGTAAACTGGATCCATTTAGTGATCATATTTCTCTCTACAACGCTTCCCGCCAATCGCCACCCGGGAGAAATTAGACAAAGACAAGTTCTTGACTAGATCCAGAACTTCAGGCCACATTCCCTCGTGCCCGACCCAACCGACCTCCTCCGCAGCCATGGCGTGCCCGTCACGGCCCAGCGATTGGCCGTGTTGCGAGCCGTCTCCAGCCGACCACACGGTACCGCCGACGCCCTCTCCCAAGACGTCCGCCAAGACATCGGCACCATCTCAAAACAAGCCGTCTACGACGCGCTCAGTGTGCTGACAGAAAAAGGCCTCATTCGGCGCATCCAACCCGCCAAATCCCCCGCGCTCTACGAAGACCGCGTCGGCGACAATCACCACCACCTCATCTGCCGCGTCTGTGGGAAAGCCGTCGATGTCGACTGCGCCGTCGGCGAAGCCCCATGCCTCACTGCTTCTGACGACGCCGGGTTTCACATCGATGAAGCCGAAGTCATCTACTGGGGAACCTGTCCCGATTGTTTTAACCAGACTTCTTCTACCTAACACACCTTAAACCAAGCAAACCTCATACTAACAAGCGAACCTCTTAAACTTATGTCAGACATCAGCAAATGCCCCGTCATGGGCGCCCCCGCCCACACCTCACGTCATACCGCCGCCGGCGCCAAATCCAACCGCGACTGGTGGCCCAATCAGCTCAACCTCAGCATCCTCCATCAAAACTCCACCAAGAGCGATCCCCTCGCTGAGGACTTTAGTTATGTGGAAGAGTTCAAGAAACTCGACCTCGAGGCCATTCAAAAGGACCTCACGGACCTCATGACAGACTCCCAGGACTGGTGGCCTGCAGACTACGGCCACTACGGCCCCTTCTTTATCCGCATGACCTGGCACAGCGCCGGCACCTACCGAGTCACTGATGGACGCGGCGGCGCCTCCGACGGCACCTTACGATTCGCCCCACTCAACAGCTGGCCTGACAATGGCAACCTCGACAAAGCACGTCGCCTCCTCTGGCCCATCAAACAAAAGTATGGCCAGAAGATCTCCTGGGCAGACCTCATGGTCCTCACTGGCAACGTCGCCCTTGAATCCATGGGCTTCAAAACCGCTGGTTTCGGCGGCGGACGCGCAGATGTCTGGGAACCTCAAGAAGACGTCTTCTGGGGCCCCGAAAGCGTCTGGCTCGGCGACGAACGCTACAAAGGCGATCGCGAACTCGACAATCCACTCGGTGCCGTGCAAATGGGCCTCATCTACGTCAACCCAGAAGGCCCTAACGGAAACGCAGACCCCCTAGCATCTGCCAAAGATATTCGCGAAACCTTCGGCCGCATGGCCATGAACGACGAAGAGACCGTCGCCCTCATCGCCGGTGGCCACACCTTCGGCAAAGGCCACGGCGCCGGCCCTGCCGAGTGCGTTGGCCCAGATCCCGAAGCCGCCCCTATCGAAGCCCAAGGCTTCGGCTGGCTTAGCTCACACGGCACCGGCAAAGGCGGTGACACCATCACCAGCGGCCTCGAAGGCGCCTGGTCCAACACTCCCACCAAATGGTCCAACCACTACTTCACCAACCTCTTCGCCTACGAATGGGAACTCAAAATGACCCCCGCAGGCGCCCAAGTCTGGAAACCCAAAGACGGAGCCGGTGAAGGCACTGTCCCCGATGCGCATGATCCCAACACCACGCACCACCCGATCATGTACACCTCGGACCTCGCTCTCCGCACAGATCCAGCCTACGAGAAGGTCTCCCGTCGCTTCTACGAAAATCCTGACGAATTCGCCGAAGCCTTCGCCAAAGCCTGGTACAAGTTAACACACCGTGACATGGGACCACTATCCCGTTATCTCGGTGGCAGTTTCCCCGAGCCTCAACTCTGGCAGGATCCCGTCCCAGCCGTCGATCACCCACTCATCGAAGACGCTGACATTGCCAGCCTCAAAACCGCACTCCTCGGCTCCGGTCTCAGCATCTCCCAGCTCGTTTCCACCGCCTGGGCATCCGCATCCACCTTCCGTGGCAGCGACAAACGCGGCGGCGCCAACGGCGCACGCATCCGGCTCGCCCCTCAGAAAGACTGGGCCGCAAATAACCCTGACGAGCTCGCCAAAATCCTCGCCATTCTAGAGAAAGCCCAAGGCGACTTCAATGCCGCCCAAAGCGATGGCAAGCAAGTCTCCCTCGCAGACATCATTGTGCTAGGAGGCTGTGCAGGCGTCGAAGCCGCCGCAAAGAAGGCCGGCCACGATATCACCGTGCCGTTCTCTCCAGGCCGCACCGACGCCTCTCAAGAAATGACCGAAATCGAATCCGTCGCTCACCTCGAACCGAAAGAAGACGCCTTCCGCAATTTCCTGGGCAAAGAACTCGACCGACCCGCACCCGAAACCATGCTCGACCGCGCGCAGTTGCTCACCCTCACCGCGCCCGAAATGACCGTCCTCATCGGTGGCCTCCGCGTGCTCAACACCAACGTCGGCTTCCCAGACCTTGGCGTCTTCACTAAAACACCCGAAAGTCTCACCAACGACTTCTTTGTCAATCTGTTGGACATGGATACGGAATGGAAAGTCTCGCCCATGTGTGAGCACTTCTTCGAAGGCAAAGACCGCACCACCGGCGCCACCAAATGGACCGCCTCCTCCGTCGACCTCGTCTTCGGTTCCAACTCCCAGCTACGCGCCATCGCCGAAGCCTACGGCAGCAGCGACGCGCAAGACAAGTTCGTCACGGACTTCGTCGCCACCTGGAACAAGGTCATGAACCTCGACCGCTTTGACCTAGAGAGCTAGTTCCAACCTGAGGCCATCCTCCTCCCTACTGAAACAAGTTCTCGACCAGAGCAGCACGGATTACTCCGTGCTGCTCTTGGTTTCAAGGCACTCCGTAGTTGCACCCCTTCCCGCTTTCGACGAAAAAAACGCTATGCTTCAGCAAGGTCAGAAAGTATCCTGTATCGACGATAAGTTCCCTCTCGGAATCGAGGAAATGTATGTTGCCCTTCCCAAGGAAGGCGAGACCTATACTATCAGAGACATAACGCCAGGCCAAGGCTTTGATCTCCAGCCTGAAATCGCCGTGACCCTCGTGGAACTGCACAACCCCATGGGCAAAGGTGGCCTCGAACGATCCTTCAACGCCGAACGCTTCGCTCCGTTGGAAGAAACCGAACACGTTCAGGTCGTAGAAGAAGAGATCCACGAGCCAGCGACCGTCTAAGGCGGCTCGTGAACCTAGATCCCTTCAGACAAGTTGATTTGTCCCTTGATAGAGCCTGCATTCTTCTTTTCTCACGATTTTTCATTAATCGTTGATTCGCATTGCTGGCGCACAAGTGAATAATGCAGCGTAGACTGCAGAAGATCGGTGACCTTCTCGCCATGGCGGTCGAATCCCGTCTTCATCAGCTTCACAGCCTGGAGCAAATCTGTGGAGCGATGCGCAAAGACGGATGGGAGGCTCCCAGTCATGAGGCAATCTATAGCTACATTGCCCGCGACAAGCAGGCGGGAGGAGACCTCTACATCTGCTTGAGGATTAACGGCACGAGACGTTACAGGCGACGCTTTAAGAGGCCTCGGAGCAAGATCCCAGGCCGCGTCGATATCACGGAAAGGCCATCATCGGTAGAGGCACGAACCTACTACGGCGACTGGGAGATAGACTTTGTCGAAGGAAAGAAAGGGACAGGATTCATTCTCAGCATGGTTGAACGAAAGAGCCGCTATAGTCTCTTTGAAAGGATGACAGACAAGCGAGCTTCAACCGTCGCCAAAGCGATGATTCGTCGACTCCGACCATTCAAAACACGAACGCTTACTTACGACAATGGACTCGAGTTCGCCCAACACCCTGAAGTTGGCCGTGAACTTGGGGCGAAGAGTTATTTCTGTGCTCCCTATCATGCCTGGGAGAAGGGCTTGGTCGAGAATCACAACGGTCTCCTGCGCCAATAGAGAACGCGTTGCTGGATTCAAGGAGGATTCCCTTAGGTGGGTTGAAGAGGAGATCAATGAGCGCCCTCGCTAACTCCTTGAATACGCTTGTCCAATGCTCTACGCAGGTCGTCTAACTGCGGCGTGAATCCACTAGCTATATCTTTGCTCGTCTTGTGCGCTAGCATCTTGAATCCGCCAGACATAAAGTCCCAAGAACGGCGCTTTTAAAGCAATCTATTCTATCAAAGCAACATTACACCTGTTACCCTCCTTCTCCCGCGGCATATTGAAACACCTCCTCCAACGGCCGATCGAACACCTTAGCAATTCGAAAAGCCACCTCCAACGAAGGCGAGTATTTGTTGCCTTCGATCGCATTGACTGTCTGCCGCGTCACGCCGATCTGGTCTGCCAGCGCTTGCTGTGTCATCTCACCATGCTCGAAGCGGAGTGCTCGGATTCTGTTCTGAATGGAGGCCTTGGGTAGCTTTGCCATTACATCCCCTGACGGTAATAGATGATATGAAAGACGAGCTTCGCCATTTCAGACAGAAACATCGAGAGTAACAACACGTGTGCAATCCACACGTTGTTGATCGACATAATGAGCCCAGCCAGGGCCGCAAACACGCCCAAACTCAAGACCCAACCAGCATTGCTCTCTGCTCTCCACACGATCAGCCGGTCTCGCTCATCGAGTCCTTCAGGTCGCCCGGCAATGGCCGCTATGGCGTTACCGACGATCATCAGGATGATCAGCAGGACGACAGCCACCGCAAAGACCGGCACGTAGGGCACGATATGCTTCACCCCCGCCACAAGCATACTCCCAGCGACGGCTCCATAGGCGATCAGCACCACCCCAAGACTCGCAAGCTGCATCCAAACACTCTTCTCCTCGAAAGAAGTGCTTATCGAGGGTTCCTCGTTATCTGGTTTCTTTGACGCGATGTATAGTATTTTTGACACAGGATCCATGTCAAAGATTTTTGTCATGCCACCCATGTTGCTGCTGCCGCAAGTTGAGATAAATGGGGGAAATGAACCGCCAATGGACTGATTACCCAATTACTGAGCTTGCGGACACCAACTACCGGACCAAGTGATCCCCCTGCCATTCACGACAAACTCATGACCAACAACGATACCCTACGCCGCTTGCGCTACGCCTTGCACCTCAACAATGCCCAAGTGGCGAGTCTCATCACGAGGACCGGAAAGGAAACAAGCACCGCCCAGGTGGATCGCTGGCTGAAACGCGAAGATGAAGCGGGCAGCGTAGACATACCAGACGCCACGCTTTGCCGTTTTCTGGACGGCCTGATCATTGAAAAACGCGGCCCCCGCCCCCACGGCACCATTCCTGAAGCGCTCGAATTTCTTTCCAACAACGAAATTCTGAAAAAACTCCGGATCGCTCTCGAACTACGCGATGACGACATGAATGCCGTTTTTAAAAGAGCTGAGTTCGTCGTAACCAAAGCCGAACTCGGGTCGTTCTTTCGCAAGGAGGGCCACCGGCACTACCGCCCATGTCCCGAACAGGTGCTGCGAAAGTTCATCCTCGGTCTTAGCAAGAAATCAGGATAGCGATTTGTCTTCGCGAACGAGACCTGGGGCTGCACCAAGTTGGTAGTGGAACTGCGAGGTTTTCCCAGCAATGGCGGCATCGTTTACTGGAATTTCTCGGATTCCCGTTAGGCTACAATCATGGGTTTGCAGCACATGCTTGCCATAGGTTGTAATTGTGGTGAAGAGATAGGGTCGATAGTGCGGCTCGGGAGGAGGCGGAATGTCGATGGCAGCAGCAGGTAGGTGGTCGCCAGTAAGACTGACCCAGGACCGAATGGTCTCGGCGTTCAATTCGAAGACGGTGCCCACGGGAATCCGATCCGGGTGCGCCCCCTCCTGTTCAGGCATGATCACGTCGACCTCCTTCGAGGTATCGACGAGAAAGGCATCGACCCTCACCCACTCCGGCACGATGATCGCGTCGGATGCCTGGCGGAGAAGATGACGCATGATAGCGACTTGCGGTTCCTTCTCGAGTGCCGTGCTCATCGTTTCGGAAAGGATAATGTGAGGAAGTAGATCGCCGGGAATGGTATAATCACAAGCATCGGCTACGACATAGTCATCTACACTTTGAGTGAGGCCGAGTCGATGGACGACCGACTTCACGTGCTTGATCGATTCCGGGTGAATATCGAGAATGGTGAAGCGGACCGCCTCCGGTGAGAAGACGGTCATGAGTGGGACGGCAAGCGCTGCGTAGGGACCCGAACCAGCATAGAGGACGCGGACGGGTTCGGGTGACCCCACCTCAATGACCGACGCGATTGCGTCATGTAGCCCGCGAAGAAAGATGGCAGTGCGCTGGAATTCGCCGGCACACATCGCTGCTTGAGTCGGCGATATGGCCAGCCCGTCACCAGAAGAAGTTTCACCTGCGGTGACATCCAACCGGGACTCGATTTGGAAATCGGCGGCGTTCTCAAGGATTTCAACCAATTCACCTACCAGTCCTGCAAGAATGCCTCTGGGGCCGTCGTGAGTCAGCGTTTCGTGAGTGAGATGCTTCAGCTCCTCGATGATGGATTCATCCAAGATAGCTGCTTCGTCGGCGGGAAGCGGTGATGATGGTTCGATGTCAGTCATGGAGCTTTCGCGCTTCTCTTCTCGTCACCTGCGAGGAAACCTTTGGCGATGACTTCGCCGAGGTGAAGGATCCCAGTGGTGTCGAGGACGAGTTTCTTGTCCTGCTTGGGTAGATCAAAGGCTTTGAGATGCATAAGATGCGAGTCCAAGGCAGCCACTTTCTCCAAGTCGGCCGTCACATCGATCTCATTGACGCGTTTGTCATCAGTGGGTGGCTGTTGGCTCACAACCCATTTCAGACCCGCTAGGGAGAGATCTTTGCGACTCTGGGCAATGATGGTTTGCAGTCGCGACGCAGCCCCCTTCCGATAAGGCGAGAAAGACATGTCGTTCTCGCCAAGATGATAGAAGATTCCCGTGAGCACGACTTCGTGGCCCTTGGCTTCCAGCTCGCTGACGGAGTCTTTAATGAAGGCGATGAGCTTAGGGTAAAGGTTGCGAGATTTAGCAATGCTACCCTCCGGAGTCCAGTCAATGATCTGTGATCCGCTGTGAGTAAACTTAGCGATAGCTATGTTGCTAGTGCCGCTCTCTTTGAGAGTCTGCGCGAAGCTTAACTCCGGCCCAAAGGTGTCGTAAAGACCCGCCGGCCCAAGAAGTTCCCAGCCGTCAGAAACCTTGGCACTACCGCCGATGCTGTATTTGTATGCGATGCCGACATCGTCCTTGAGCAGTGTTGGCTTCAGCGTTTTGAGTTCCTGCACAAAGGCGCGCTCGCCTTCCATGTTGCGATGCCCGGCGAGAATGAACAGATTGACTTTGCTTCCCTGGTCATAGGGCCATTTCTCTAGCGGTCTCTTGATTTCCGGTAACTTGCCAATGGTTCGAAGGTAGGCCTCGGCGTAGTTCGCACCGTGCTCAAGCTGCCCCAGCGTTCCATAGTGATAGTGCAAGCCAACACCACCACCGATCTCGACGCCGATATGTGCGGTGGGAATGTATTCGGCCAAAGGATCTGCATCCGTGACCGCCTTCTGGCCTTCGCTGATCGCGTACATTCTGGGACGCAAGTCCATGCCCCAAATGGTCTTGGTGCAAAGTTCGCCGATGTAGAACTTCAGTTCCGGGGCGGACAGATCACGCCTCCATCGAGCTAACAGGTGGGCTAAATTCCTGCCATAATCCTTCATGTAATCCGCCTCAAACATGTCATTCTCGCCCTGGTGCCACATGACGCCTTCGATGCGGTAGGGAATCTCCTGTTCGTCGAACGCCGCCAACGACGAGCGAATCAGTTGTAGCGTTAGGGGATACATCTTAAACCCGCTTGGGTTGTCTGGGTTCCAGTCCCCGCCCAGATGGGTGCCACCTGCGGCGCATTTGATGATGGCAATCGGTACGTCGATGTGTTGTGTGACCTTTCGGGCGAAGCTCAGCTCTGGCCCGACAACATTGTTCACGGGCTGTAGATCGACCCAACCGTCTGACGTTATCTTGTTCTCCCGACCGATGGTGTAGGAAAACTTCACCGCCGGTTGAGCCTGCTCCAACCCGGCAAAAGGCGGAAAGCGTTTGATATCGTCTAACTTCGAATCCGATCCAACCATGTTGGATTGGCCAGCGAAGATGAAGACACGGACGGGCCCCTTATCGTCAGCGAAAGAAACGGAATAGCAGGAGATTGCGGCCGCAATCCAGGCAAGAGTCCTTCGAATAGAGTGCATCATGAGTGCGAGAGAGTAGTCAAATTAGACGACAATGCGAGCAACGGTGACGCATTGTCGCCATAGTTAGCCGCCCCTGGTGCGATGTGGGAACAGCCATCAGTGAAAACTTTTCCCGTAGTCGCTGCGAAGCATTGCCAGATCCTTTAAAGTTGGCCTGCTCGCCATCATGGCTCTAGTCGCACTTCACCGCCACCGGAACCTGGCGCTACCGTAGGTCTGGTTCTTCAGCATCATAGCATAGATACGGTGGACTTGGCGAATGCACTGCGCCAGGCAAAGGCGATGCCACAACATCCCAACATTCATTGTGCCTGTCCTTCTGGTGACACAAGGCATGATCTTTGCACGCCTTCTCAAGCACGCGCCGAAGTGGGCTCCTCATTCATTGGAAATGCCGGCCCATTATTGGCAATAGCAGCCCCTTTGTTAAAGATTAGTCATTAATCTTTAACAAAGATCTCCTCTATCGCGCCGGCGACGACTTTACATTTCATGGAGTCGAGCGCATCGGGATGAGGCGACGCAAACCTGCCTGAATCGTTGTCGAAGTTCACCGCAGCAATGGCAGGCTTACTATCGACTAGCAACATCTTAAGATCCCGGGACCACATGGTTAGCGCAAGCTTACTTTAAGCATCGGCCATTCCGTTCGACAATGAGACACCACCTGCCAAGGCATCCAAGTCAACAGGCGATTCGCGGCGGAGGAAGAAATGATCACGCATCCAGATTTACCAAGCAAAGGCAAGAGGCGCTGGATCAGCAAATACGGAGCGATAGTGTTGACTGCAAAGCGAATGTCCATGCCGTCCTTGGTAATAGGATCCGGTGTTGCAAAGACGCCAGCATTGTTGATGAGAACGTCGAGCTGATCGTGCTGCACGATTACCGATTCCGCAAGACTCTCGACCTCTGACATTCGCAACAAATCGGCAACATAGCTTTCGAGCGATCTGGCGTCAGTTAGTGCCATAAGGCCCTTTACTACTTTCTCTAACTTTACCCGATTGTGTCCGTGGAGCACAAGGTCGCGCACCAGTGACGCTAGCATCTTGGCGGTTTCCAGGCCAATACCGTCTGTTGCCCCAGTAACGAGAATCGCTCTTTGCATGTTTTGTGTTCGTTTAATTTGAGAAACCTGGATGGACGTCATCGGCTAGGCGTTGTATGGTTGTCTCAATGCCAGCCTCGTTGTAACAGAGGTTCAGTGCGACATGGTTGATGCCAATTTCGCGACGCGATTTCAGATAACCGCCAAGTCGGTTCGCTTCCAATTTAAACCCGAGCTGAATGGGTTGCGGTAGTGAGTCAGGGTCTTCGGCAAGATCGATGTAAAGCGATTCATGGCGGGCTAAGCGGACCGACCTGCCGGCTCAACGCGATCTCGCCAATCGCGGATCGTCTAGGCTTGGAGGGCCGTGTTCTCTGGATAGAGCATCCAGCCGTCTCCGTTCTGCGCGATCCACTCAGGATCTTGCTGGCTGCCTCCAGTGATGAGCAGTGGCAGTTTGCCACAGATGGGCTTGGGCAACAGACCCATCCCACTGCTTGAGTTGCCGAAGACGCTCGTTTGTTAGTCACTGGCTGTGCCAACCGCCAGGTAATCGCGACCACACTTCCCGAATGGGAACAACGCTTTCAAATCACCACGGAGGAAGTACCTGCCCAGGTGATCTTGTCTCCCAACAAGCAGTTGGTCGTTGTTGGGTGGAAGAATAGCGCTTGACTCTATGATGCACGCACAGGTGAGCCTGCTACCAAGATGCTTCGTCACGACGACGTTGGAGGCACCTTTGGTCTCTTTGGTGCCTTCACTCCAGATGGGCGCTTGCTATTTACGGGAGGATCGCAAGATTTATCGGTGCGCGTGTGGGACACCCAGACGGGCGAGCAAGCCGTGCCTCCCATCAAGCTCGATACCGATCTGTTGGCTTTGCGTGTCAGCCCAGATGGCAAGTGGGTGGCCACGGCTTTGTATCAGTCCGCACTTCTCTGGTCGCTACGCACTGGCTACGAGGTTGCGCTCCCCATCAGGGCTTCCGGTGTGAATGATCTAACGTTTAGCCGCGATGGGCAAAAGCTTGCACTGGCTACCCGCGGCGGCACTCCCATTCTTTGGCATTTGCCGCCGAATTTGCCAGACATGCCCAACGAGTTCCTCATCTTTGCAGGACGAATCGCTGGTCAGCGTCTTGCTCAGCACGGCATCCTCGAATCAACGCCTTTTGCCGAGCTCCAATCGCCGGATCGAATGGGATTCGATCCGGCACTGAATGAATGGATTCGTGATTGGTGCTTACGCCTACCGTTAAAGTCGATATAGTGAATTAGGGAGCGGATCTTCACCCTATCAAAACAACTCAAAAGTCCTGGTGCAGTCGCCAACGCGCTTGGTCTTCTGTCCGCCAAACGGAAGATCGTGAGGCGAAACGGCAAGAAGCAGATCATCGGAGGAAAGCGCTGGATCGGTGACCGAGTGACAAAGATCGTCGCCAATCCGATCTACCGGGGGGCGATCGTTCACCAGGACCAAGAGTTCCAAGGAGTTCATGAAGCCCTTGTCACTGAATCCCTTTGGACGAAGGCCAACAAGGCGCTGTCCTCAATCAATACGCCAGCCCCACCGCACGCCAAACATAACAAACACGAGCTACTGCTCAAAGGATTCCTCCGCTGCCACCAGTGCGGAAATCTCATGACGCCGAAACCCTCAGGGAAGAAAGATTCGGATGGCAACCCATACCTCTACTACTGCTGCGGCGATGTAAATCGCGATGGCCTCGCGTCCTCCTGCGGATTCAGCAACATCGGATCGAAACCCTTCGAGGAATTCGTCATCAAAGTGATCGGCGAGATGGGTCGGCATCCGGACGTCATCAAAGCGACGTTAGCTGCATCCAAAATCAGAGGTAACAAGGCCATCCGGCCACTCCAGAAAAAGATCGCCGCGGCTGAGAAATCCAAACGGTCGATCTGCGATCAGATCCAGTCGTACGTCGAAATGGTCAAAAAGCTTGGAGCCGACAATGTGGGAGACAAATTCGTCGTCGAAATGAAAGCGCTAGGCGACCAGAATCAGAAGGCTGAGGTCGAGATCGAAACCCTCAAGATGAATCTCCAGAGATTGGAGAAATTGGTCATCACCGAGGCTCATGTTTCGGACGCTCTACTTCAGTTTAAGAAGGTGTTCGACACTCTCGATTTCGCCGAGCAACGGGAGCTGATTGAGCTGCTAATTTAAGAAATCCGAGTATCGAAAACCCACCCAGTTCTGGAGGGGAAAGAGGTCGATCCGCGCGGGTTCACGACAAAAATGCGAAATTCGTGGTACCGCGTTTCGTTACAATTCTTCGTAGACCCCTTATTTTCGAGGGTCTCCGATGCGAGTATGAGAAGTTCGCATTTGGAAGGAAGTGGCTACCCCGCAAGGACTCGAACCTTGAATGACTGAATCAAAATCAGTAGTGTTACCATTACACTACGGGGTAAGCTATGCGGTGAGATAGCCTCGCCCTCGCGCGGTTTCAAGAGCCGTATTTGAAAAAAATGCGCCCCCTTCGGCTTCCGGTTGCCAACGCCAATGGGCCCCATAGGCTACTGGATCATGGCCTGTAAGATCGATCCCGCCCTCCATCGCGAGCAGAAGCCTAGCTGGATCAAGGTCCGCCTACCTAACAATCCCGTGTTCTGGTCCACCAAGTCCCTGGTGTCGGACCTCAACCTGCACACCGTGTGTGAGGAAGCGCAATGCCCGAATCGATGGGAGTGCTGGGGCCAAGGCACCGCCACGTTCATGATCGCCGGCGATCGCTGTACGCGGGCCTGCGGATTCTGCGCCGTCAAAACTGCCAAACCCTTCGCGCTCGAAGCTGATGAACCCCAGCGTGTCGCCGAAGCGACCAAGCGGATGAATCTCAATCACGTCGTCATCACAGCCGTCGCCCGAGATGATGTCGCTGACGGCGGTGCCGAGCACTTTGTGCAGACCATCGACGAGGTCCGAAAAGCAAATCCCGGCATCACGATTGAAATCCTCGTTCCCGATTTCAATGGTAAAGATGATGCCATTGCCGCCGTCGTCGACTCCCGCCCGCACATCTTCAATCACAATCTGGAAACCGTCGAGCGCCTCACCCCGCTCGTTCGATCCCGCGCGAAGTACCAACGTTCGCTCGACGTCCTCAAGAAAGCCAAAGAACTGGGAAGCTCCCGTATTGCAACCAAGAGCGGCCTCATGCTTGGTCTTGGTGAAACGGAAGCCGAACTCTTCCAAGCCATGGATGATTTGCTAGAGCACGGCGTCACGGTCCTCACCCTCGGTCAATACCTCCGCCCGTCTGCCAATCACCTTCCTGTCGTCGATTACATTCATCCGGACAAATTTGAGACTTACAAAGTGCTCGCGGAGAATAAAGGTTTCCGCCACGTTGCTTCTGGCCCGCTCGTCCGCAGTTCGTATCACGCGGCCGATTTCAAGCCAGAGCGGGATCTCGCAGAATAGGCTGTGCAAACTGCCTTGAGGGAAAGGCCTCTAATGCCTCATCCCAATTCGCTCCCTGCTCTCACCGATTTCGCCTACCGTCATCCCCACGCTCCAAAGGACGGAACCAAGGACACCCGCCACAATCAGGAAGGGCCAGATCCAACCCAGTCCTTCTCGCCAAACGTGAAGATGCTTCATCGCACGAGAGACGTCGTTCGACCCAATTTCGCTTCCAGTGCCATCATGGGCGCATCGATTCTGGCATTTGCTGGCGTCATCACAAACCAGGCGATCATCACGATCGCGGCACTGATCACCAGTTGCACAACGAACCAATTCCAAAACGAGAGCAAGTTCCCTTTGCCCATATTACATTCGTTCATTCCCCCTTCATTCCCCCTGTGTAAGAATTCTTCATCGTCAAGGCAATCCAAAGAGGCCTCCACCTGGAAACTCGATTCCAACTTTTAGATTTATCAAAACCAATCGGAGAGTTTAGCCACCACGATTGCCAACAAGCTTCAACACCACAAGCACGTGCACCACGGGTGCGAACAAAAGAACAAGGTAGAAAGAACGGCTATCGATCTCCATCCATCGCGCCCACCAAGTCTGCGTCACGCATAGCCAGACAGAAATTAATAGGTAGAAGGACATCGCTGGATAAAGAAGGCGATCGCCCAATCCAACCCCATTTAATGTTAGTTTAAGAAGTAGATAAGCAGCAGCAAACGGAAGATAAAACACCATCGAGTAGAGCAACTACTTTATCGAGGTGTTAGGACCGTGCGTGATCAAGGACGAACGGAGCGCTCGAACATTGCCTTGCGGGCATCAAGAGAAGCAACGACGCCAAACCAAAGACCAACGACTTCGTTATAAAAGCTTTCGCTTTGCGCCTCCGTTGTTTCATGCGACGGTTTACCGCAAATCACCACACTGGAAAGAGATCTTGAGTGGAACAGACGCCGCGAAGGCCAGTCACCGGGCTTCGGATGGCGCGGAGCTAGATTGTCCCTCTTTCAAACCGCAGGTATTCGATGTATCAATGCCACGGTTGTTGATCATCGTGCCGAAAGTTATCCCGATCTGATCGATCCTTGATGACCAATCGAGCAGCTTTGCGCGGGCACAAGCGCCACCTTTAACCTTCATTATAGGAAAGCCAAGCTCAGCAAACCGGCACTCCTCGGCTTCATTGATCAGTACTGGTGCCGTATGATAAACCTTCTGATCATCTGATTCGTAGAACAGCCCATAGAATTTCCGTCCTCTGAGTGAGTCCAAATAGGATTCAATCGAACCCATGGCTTCATGGTTCCCTTCCAGAAAACTCTTCGATTTAGCGGTGATCCGACGCAGCACAGGCCGATGGATGACGGTCGTTTTCATAGAGCTCCGTTTCTACCTTATTCAGCATCTGAAATTTCTTCAGGCTTCTTCGGCGAAAGTCGAATGCAGATGGCAAGGAATCCTGCAACTGTGGCGATCAGTGGCCCTATGTGGGCAGCCTTGACAATCGGCCACGTCACAAGTGCAACGATGATGATTGCCGCCCACCCAATGATCCGAACCCAAAAGAGTATGGCCCGCAGTTCCTCACGGACGGCAATGATTTCGTGAGGAATCTCTATCTTATCGCTTTCTTTCATGCCGTCGTGATTCAATTCAAAGACAAACTCCCGAGGACACCGACCACCCTCGGACGCAGAGTTTACCGCTCAGATTTTTAGGCTAGCTCTCTCCATATCCTCTCAATCTAAGCTAGACGCGTGTTACATCCCTCCGATCAGTCTCGACGCTGAACACTACGGTATAGTCGCTGGCAATCAAGAAGCTAAGCCGCCTGTCGCCTATAAGCGACCGTCGGTGATGAAAGGGCCAGATCAACTCGAGTGAGTTTGTGTCCGTGGATGCTGGGTGGAGCACGTCGACGCTCGCATGCCCACACACCCAAACACGAAGTGGAGAAGCACAGAAGAATGGCAGGAACCGTGAATGTTAGTCAGGGCGATCAATGAGGAAGCAGTCGGTAGTTCTCGTGTAGCCGTCAGGGCCGTGCATGCGGCCGATTGGGCGGTAGTTTTCTAGGTTCACGTGAAGGTTGTGAGAGTCGAGGATATCGTCTTGAACGTGGATGCGTTTGACGAGTCCTATGACGAGTCGGTTCTTTCCGATCTCCAAGGTGCTCCATTCGGTGCACTCGAGACTGACTGGGGCGTCCGCAATGCGTGGCACGCGGATGCTGGTGCTGGGTGCAGTAGCTAAGTTGAGGTGCTCCAACTCGCTGACGCCGGATGGCAAGGAAGCAGCACAAGCGACCATGGCTTCAGCGAGCGTTTCGTTGGCTAGATTGACGACAAATTCTCCGGTGCGACGGAGGTTGCGGGCGGTGTCTTTGGGAATGCCGGGTTCGCGATTACCGGGCGCGAAGGCAATGATGGGTGGTTGGCTGCCGAAGACATTAAAGAAGCTGAACGGTGCAGCATTAACGCTGCCGTTCTCGGCGAGAGTGGTAACCCAGGCGATGGGCCGTGGCGTGACGAGGCCAGAGAGAAGTTTGTAGGCATTCTTGAGGTCCTTTCCTTCGAGATCGAATTCCATAGTACGATAGGACCACGTGTGCCCATGCACTGGCAATAGCTTTTCCCTTGCTGTGCATGGTGCGCCTTTGTAACCAAGAGGATGAGATCTTCCCTAGTTCTTCTTGTTTCCAGCCTCCTTCTCTCATCAGGATTTGGCGATACGCTTCCTGACATTTATCCTGATACACCTTGGACTCCTCTGGTCAAGGAGGGCAGCCTGGAGGGTTGGAAAGAACTGGGCGGCTTGGCCCGTTATGATCTCAAAGATGGCGTGATCGTGGGCAAGGCTGTGCCGAACACTCCAAATAGCTTCCTGACGACAGAGAAGCACTATGGTGACTTTGTGTTAGAGTATGAATTTCTGGTCGATGAGCGGCTAAATTCTGGCGTACAGATTCGGAGTAACTCATTCGAGGATTATAAGAATGGGCGAGTGCATGGGTACCAAGTGGAGATCGACCCGGACATGGAGCGAGCGCGCTTGTGGACGGCGGGTATCTTTGAAGAGAGTCGGCGCGGATGGCTATATGACCTGAAAGACAACGATGCTGCACGAGAGGCTTTCAAGCCGAAGACCTGGAATCACATCCGTGTCGTGGCCGAGGGACCGAGGATCCGGACGTGGCTGAATAGCGTACTGGCTGCGGACTTGATCGATTCCGTAACAATGTCAGGGTTTATCGGTTTGCAAGTCCACGGCATTGGCAAGAATCTGGAGCGAGCAGGTGCCGAGGTGGCTTGGCGTCATCTCCGAATTAAGGATTTGGGGACCCGGACTTGGAAGCCCCTTTTCACAGGCGAAGATCTTAGTGGATGGAAAGCACTGCCAGGTGGCGAGTGGGCAGTTGAGGATGGGATCATTCGCGGAACGAGTCCGGCAAGCGAGAAGCGTCACGGGATGTTGCTGAGTGAGGCGAGCTACGATGATTTCACCGTCCGGTTGAAGTTCAAGGTCGACAAAGGTGACAGCGGTTTTTACTGGCGCGCCCAGCCGGTTGACTCTGTGGTGAGTGTGAATGGTTTTCAGGTAGAAGTGGATTCCAGTTTTGAAACGGGCGGCCTCTACGAAACTGGAGGACGAGCGTGGGTTGTGAAACCGGACCCTAACTATATCGAGAAACAAGCAAAGTACCAGCCAGGGCAATGGACCGACTTGGCAATGGTCGTTGAGGGGACAAACACACGGGTGTTCCTGAATGGCAGGGAGACGGCTCGCCTGACAAGTGATGAGAAGGGCAATCGCGAAGGGCACTTCGGTTTGCAGCTCCACGGTAGCATGGACATGGATGTGTCCTTCAAAGACTTGAAAATCCTAACAAAGAGTAAATGAACAAGGAATCCGGCAGCTGTTGCGGTGGTGGGGATTCGCGGCCTCCCGAGAAAGAGTCCCCCGAGTCGGCTTCGTGTTGCGACAGAAGCCTCGTAGTCGAGGAGCCATCGACTCGCAAACAAGTCTCGCTGTCGGATTATTGGCCGCTCATGATGTTGGTCGGTGTCACGATGCTCAGTGCGGTGGCGAAACAGGCACATTATGGCTCCGGGTGGGATATGATGGCGTGGATGGCCGATTTCATGGGGTTCTTCCTTGTCGTATTCGCGATGTTCAAGCTGTTCGATCTGAGCGGCTTTGCTGATGGTTTTCAGAAGTATGATCTCCTCGCGATGCGGTGTCGGCCCTACGCCCTCGTCTACCCGACACTTGAGCTTTTGTTAGGTTTAGGCTACTTGGCGCGCTGGCAACCTGTCATGGTATTGAGTGCGACGGCGATCTTGCTGACATTCGGTGCGCTTGGTGTGCTGAATGCGCTTCGGAAGGGACTGGATCTGAACTGCGCTTGCATGGGCACGGCCTTGAATGTGCCACTGACAACCGTGGCACTGACCGAGGATTTGGCGATGGCGGGGATGGCCTTGGTAATGCTTCTGTTTGGGGCCTGAACGTAGGATTCCATCGCCTTGGAACCTTAAGGAGATGATTGCTGCGACGGAGGATAGTCCTCCGGATCGGAAATAGGCCGGTGAGGTTTTGTTGGAGCCTTCGTGCGCCTATACATCGAAGTCTTCTCGAACTTCGATGAGTAGACGTTCGATCGCTGCAAAATCCGTTCGCTCTGGTAGGGGGCAGGCTTCGAAGAGCACATCAATCTTGGCTACTTTGGCTTCGGCCTGAGCGACGAGGTCGTCATAGTGAAACTCGCCCTGACGGATACGCATAAGGTGGTCACGATTGGGCCGGCGTACCCGGACTTGTCCTTCTCGGGCAATTTCTTCTGCCATGTCGAGCAGGCGAAACGTGTGCATGAGGTTCTTGGAATCGTAGTTCCGGCCGTGGTCAATGTTGGTGGTATAACGGGCTTCATTGCGATGCTTTACCCAATCCCAATACGACTGGTGTTCATTGCAGTGCTTCTTGTAGCCATCCTTGTTGAAGGCCATCCAGGCGATCGGCTCGACACTCTTGCTGACACTGCTACAACGGACTTCGCCTGCCTGTTCATCGGCAAAGATTCCTCGATAGACGACTTCGCCCGTGTCATCATGATAGATGCCGTAGACATCGCGGGTATGCGGTACGCTGACCAGGCCACACGTTGCCTGATCCACTCCCCGCCTTTCCAGCCAATGAACAAGCGGCGTGGATCCTTGGCCTTCGATCACATAGCAGAACGAGATGGCAGTACGACGTTCTTCCGGCATGGGATTGACAATCTTTTTGTTGAGACCGCGTGCTTTGCGAATCTGCCCCATGGCGTAACCAGCAAAGGTGTCGCGACAGCGTTTCGAGAGAAAGAGGGCCGGGGTAAAGCGTTCGAACAGCGCGTGCTGTTTCAATACGCATTCCTCAGGTACACCCAATAGCTCGATGACATTTGGATTGTTCTTGGCAAGAAGTTCGGTGAAGCGGTTCAACTCGTAGTAGGTGACATCATGGGTGGCATCGCTGACTTGCTGATCGGGATCAAATCCGTAGAACTGCCTGCGAGGCAGAACAAAGACCCCACGAATGTCGGTGTCCGACTCTGGTGTTTCGGTGCCATAGGCACGGCTGCCAACAATCGCTTCTAGCAAAATGCGATCTGGCGATGTTAGAATTTCGTCGAGTGTCACTGAGGAAATCACGGCTGCGACGGAGCGCAGCTCTCCAGTAGAATTTGCCGAAGGCACCGACCTCAGCAATCGAAGAACTTCTTTGGATCGACGGGCTTCTTATTCTTGTCCGTAGCTCCCTGTTTGGTTTTCAGTTTAGCAGGTTTCTTCGGGGCTTTTGATTCTGTAGGCTCGGACGTCGTCCCCGCGGCTGCTTCCACCTTGACGACTTTGATCTGATTGGGGCTTTCGAGCTTAATCTGAAACTTGTCTCGATACTTCACGATCTCGCCGGTGACATCGATGGTTTTCTGTTTGTAGAGGTCGACAGGTTGGCCCGAGGTGAATTTAGCAATAGCGTCAGGAAAGCAAACAACGACGAACTGAGCGTTGGCGAAGTTGAGGAACTGAAGACCGCCTTTGGACTGTCCAGTTCTTGTGACCTTGCCTCGAATCGTTACCGTTTTACCAAGCTGAGCCTCGATCTTCGCGGGCTCAATGACGGAAATAGGCGCTTTCTCGGTGCCAGCCTCATCGGCGCCACCCGTCAAGAGTAGTGCCAGGGAAACAAAGAGGACTTTACAATTCATCGTATTTCTTATCGCCGAATTTGCGGGCGCGTTTGCCGGTATAGGTCTTGCCATTCCAGACGATACTGAAGTCGCCAGCCGTCATTTCAGCCAGTTCGGCAAGGCGCTTGGCAATGGTTCCAGGACGCTCCATGGAAACGGTATTGATCGAAACACCTTCTGGCACTAGCGCTAACATGGAGTCGCGAAAGGCATTCCAGGCTTCAACGTTCGCCGCGAATTCCTGGATCATTTCTTGTTCCGTGGTGGCGTTAGTTTGAAGATAGTCATGACAGACCCCGTCAGTAAGCAGGTAAACGATATCTGCCTTGGGTTTGATATTCATGGCGGGCCGAAAGCCGGTCATCCACAACGTACCGCCGCCTTGAGCACCACTGGCGCTAGCAAGAGGCATAGCTTGAATGCGCCCAATGGTCTCCTTCTTGTTCTTCTTGCTAGCATCGTACCAAGTCACATCGAAATTGACATCCCGCATGCCAACACGCCCGACGACTTCGCGGTCACGAGGGGTTTCATGTTGGAGCCAGCCAACACCCGAGAAGAAGATCACACAGTAACGCATCGCAGGATCGAGCTTATCGATCGACTCAACGAGCTCCCGCTTGAGCATGTCCTGCCGGGTGTCTCCGCCGTTGGAACTCGACATGCTGAGCGAGAAATCCACGATATAGCAGACGCGCCGGGCTTTCTTCTCATCCCCGAAGAACCGGACGGTACCGCCACCTCCTCCGCTGCCAAGGCCATCACCCCAGCCACTTCCCATCCCGAATGAGTCTCCAGCTCCAATGATGTCATCCGTCAATTCTTCGACCTCGACTTGAGGCACACTGACAGGGGAAATGGTATTTGCCGCGATGACCTGTGCCCGACTAGCACTTGAAGAAGACGGGCGCTGGGGAAGAATCTGTGAGATGGCTTTCTTGACTACCTGCTGTTGCAATTCCGCAGCGGGCGGCACTGCCATGATCACCATGGGCCCAGGCAAGGGCCCAGGTTTGAGAATCCAAATGATGCACAACAGAATGACGACGGCATGGAGCACACCGGCAACGAACACCGCTACGGTGCGATTCTTCTTCTTCGCCTTGAGTTGATTGTCCGCCACTCGCTGGGCCAATTGGGAAGCCGTCAGGGTAGAGGGAGCAGCAGGCACAGGCGCGGGCTCACGCACTGCGGGAGCACCGACGGCAAGTTTTGGAGAAGCCTTTCTGGGCGATGCCTTTCGCACTGGCGCCTTGGAGTCCACTTTCCCGACAATCAGCCGACTTGAAGCTGCCGCGACCTCTTTGCGGGGAGCCGCTTTCAACGGGGCGGCGGCGGCAGGTGCTTCGGGCTCTGGTTCTGGCGCAGCTTTGGGTTCCGGGTCAGGTGTGAATTCTTCGGCCTCAGGTGTGGGAGCCTCAGGTTCGCCCTCAAGCAACGCCAGGATGCGACCTTTCAACGCATAAGCGGACGCACTGCGAGGGTTCCTCGCTAGGACGCGGTCAATGAATGGAAGGACGCCGCCTGGATCCACATCTATCAGTTGTTCTGCCAAGAACAGTTCATCCTCCTCGTTCTCTGGAACGAAAGGCGCCTCCGCCACGACTACGCGCGCTTCTGCGGTGGCGTCTTCGGCCATGAGTAGTTCCGCGAGATGACGACGCGTTTCCCAATTCTCAGGGTCATTCTTTAACGCGGACGTTAAGATCTGGATCGTCTTGTTCATGGCAGGGGAAGCTCACTGGTGTGCATTGGGCACAATAACCCGGTAGAATCGCATCGCGACTCCCTCATGACCAGTGAATTCCTTGCCGGAACCTTCCTATCGGAGACGGTAGACGATGCGCGCCTTCTCCGTGTCGTAGGGAGACATTTCCAGTTTCACGCGGTCGCCGATGACGAGACGGATGAACCGTTTCCGCATTTTCCCGGAAATGTGGGCCAAAACCGTGTGCTCTGTGCCATCCAACTTCACACGGAACATGGTCCCAGCGAGCACGGCCGCGATGGAGCCTTCTACCTCAAAGCATTTCTCCGATTCAGGAGTATCATCGACTTTCTTTTGAGGACGCCTCCCTCTTGAGCGGGAGTTTCGTCTGAACGAGCGTTTCTTGGGAGGAGGCATAAGGACTTAAACGCGCAACTTTTCAGTAGCCGCGGACCGGATTTACCATCCGACGGAGCGACAGTCACTGCAAATCTAGAATTTGCAACGCAGTTTTCAGGGTCAAAGTAGGCGCCGTGTATTGCGCAGGCCCGCAGCCGTTACGCGACTCTGGGTGTGGGCGGCCACCTGGTCGACGTAGTTTTGCCAATGTAGTGGCCGGACAACCGATGATCCATACTGAGGTGAATCGAGGATCTCCCATCCGTAGTTGGAACGCCGATTCCCATAATCGAGCCGGTAGAGCCAGGCTCCGAACTCGTCCTTTCGCCAAAGGAAGGGGTCATTTCCCCCAACGATCTCGCCGTTGTCCCAAGCTCGATCCTGAAGTTCGCGGCTGAACGCTGATCTCGCCCACTGAGAAACTGCCTCGCTTTCCTGGTCCACTAGCCACGCGTCCATGTCGAAGTGCGTCCGCGATTTTTAGCCCAGACAAAAGTACCTGGGCCGTAATTCCACAACATGAGGATGAAACAAATCATGGGAAGCTGCTCTGTGAGAGCATCGAGAAAGGCCATGCCGTCCGTGAATCGGAGCCACCACACGAAGAAGAGAAGAATCAGCTGAACCAAGACGGCGATGCGCGAAGCAAGCCCTGAGATCAACCACACCGCCATGGCGATGAAGACGCCGCCAACGACGATCGAAAATCCAGTCCCTGTGAGCCCTAGCGAATTAGCCAAACCTAGACCATGTACGGTGGCTCCCCACTCTTGGTGGGCAATGCCAAACCGGATGCCCCAGTACGACCAGATACAGGCAAGGATCGCGCGGAAGATGAGGACCGAGTGGCGACCGAGGCGGGGGGCTTGGCTATCCTTCGCTAAGGAGATCATGCGTGGATAGAGTTAAGGCTCATCCACTTCAGATTCCAAGTTGTATTTCGCCTCAAATGGCGCGGTGGGAGTGGCCAAACTTACTCAATCAGCCTAGGGTCAGTACGATGATCCACCATCCTATCACAAAGATTATCCGGGAACGTCGAAGTGTGAAGCCAGCGCTGCTCCGGCCGGATCCTGTGCCCCGAAAGATGATCGAGCTGCTCCTGGAGAATGCGAATTGGGCGCCGACCCATGGCTTAACGGAACCTTGGCGCTTTCACATCTTTACGGGTGAAAGCCGCCAGCGCCTGGCCAAGGCAATGCAGTCTTTCTACAAACAACACACGCCGATCGATAAGCAACGGACAGAGAAGCTGGAAAAGTTAGGTAAAAATCCCTTGCTCGCACCGGTGGTGATCACCATCAGTATGCATCCTGATCCAACGGGGAAGATCCCGGAGCAGGAAGAGATCGCAGCGGTGGCTTGTGCCGTCCAGAATATGCACCTGACGGCATCCGCTTTGGGTCTAGGAGGATTCTGGTCATCCCCTCCACTCGTCTACTCAGAGTCTATGCGCGACTTCCTAACACTCGACCCGGGCGACCGCTGTCTAGGGTTGTTCTATCTTGGCTGGCCTCAAGAAGGCCTTCAGTTAGAGAGCCGCCGGAGCTCGATCGATCAAAAGTCGAGCTGGCAGTAGGCCGCTAGCCCTTGAAGCCCACCTTCCCGGCCGAACCCGCTTTCCTCGTAGCCTCCGAAGGGGCTAGCTGGATCAAACTTGTTGTAGGTGTTCGCCCAAATGACGCCGCCTTTGAGGCCTTGAGTCATCTCAAAAATCTTGCTGCCTTTCTGCGTCCATACACCGGCGCTGAGCCCGTAAGGGATGTTGTTCGCCCGCTCCAAGGCTTCCTTAGGAGTGCGGAAGGTCATCACGCTAAGGACGGGGCCAAAGATCTCCTCCCGTGCAATGCGTTGATCTGCGGTGACATCCGTGAAGATGCTAGGAGTAAACCAGAAGCCTTTCTCAGGGAGCGAGATGCCCTCTACTTGGTTCAGTGTCGCTCCTTCATCGCAACCCGTCTGGACCAATGCGCAGATTCGGTCGAGCTGCTCTCGGGAATTGATCGCTCCCACATCCGTGTTTTTATCTAACGGATCACCTACGCGTAAGGTCTGTAGCCGTTGCGTGAGTTTGGCGATGACTTTATCGGCAATGCTCTCTTGGACAAACAGGCGCGAGCCTGCACAGCAGACATGGCCTTGATTGAAGAAGATTCCATTGATCACACCTTCGACCGCCTGATCAATTGGAGCATCGTCCATGACAATATGGGCCGCTTTGCCGCCTAACTCCAAAGTTAAGCGCTTGGAGGTGCCGGCAACAGCCGACGCAATCTGCTTGCCTACCTCTGTCGATCCGGTGAAGGCAACTTTATCAACATCCGGATGTTTCACAAGCGCGGCTCCAGCTTCGCCTTCACCCGTCACGATATTAATCACTCCAGCAGGCAGTTCAGCTTCCTCGAGAATTTGAGCCAGATGAAGCGCGGTAAGTGACGTGGTTTCTGCAGGCTTCAGCACCACCGTGTTTCCGCAGGCGAGTGCGGGAGCGAGTTTCCATGCCGCCATAAGCAGCGGGAAGTTCCAGGGGATGATCTGCCCGCAGACACCAAGTGAACGTGGGCGACGATTTGGAAACGCATAGGGCAGTTTGTCAGCCCAGCCCGCGTGGTAGAAGAAATGCGCAGCTACTAATGGAATATCGATGTCTCGACTTTCCTTGATGGGTTTGCCGCCATCCATCGATTCGAGCACGGCCAACTCGCGCGCATGTTCTTGAATGAGGCGGGCAATTCGGAAGAGGTATTTCCCCCTCTCCTTCGGTGCCATGGGGCCCCAGATGCCTTGATAGGCCTTGCGAGCAGCTTGCACTGCGAGATCGATGTCCTCAACCTTTCCAGAGGCGACTTCGGCAAGGGGGACTTCCGTGGCTGGATTGATCGATTCGAAATAGCGCCTGGAGGAAGGAGCAACCCAAGATCCACCGATGAAGTGATCATAGCGATCCCTCAAAACCAGACTGCCAGGCCCCTCCGGCGCCGGAGCATAGTCCCAGGCTGTTCCAAATGATAGATTACTTTCAGACATTAGGCGATAGAGTGGTAGTTCGCGCTCTGATAGGGGCCATCAATGTACTTGGCTATCTGGAAGCTAACATCCGTCAACAACGAGGACGCTCCAAAGCGAAATCGATGTGGGGTCAACCAATCATCGCCCAGCGTCTCCTTGATCATGACAAGGTAGTGAAGAGACTCTTTTGCATAACGAATACCTCCAGCCGGTTTCATGCCCGTGACCTTCCCAGTAGCCGCATGATAATCACGAATGGCTTCCAACATGACCAACGTGGTAGGCATCGTCGCTGCCGGGCTGATCTTTCCGGTGGATGTCTTGATAAAATGGGCGCCACTGCGCATGGCAATCTCGCTAGCGAACCTGATATTGTCATAGGTTTCGAGTTCACCAGTTTCCAGAATAACTTTGAGATGGGCATCACCACAGGCTTCACGGGTCGCAGCAATCTCGTCGGCTACAATTTGATACTTACCCATGAGAAAGGCTCCTCGATTGATGACCATGTCAATCTCCGTGGCTCCATCAGTCACCGCTTGCTTTACTTCGGCTAACTTCATTTCCAGCGGTATTTGTCCACTTGGAAAAGCAGTGGCCACTGAGGCCACTTCGATCTCGGCGCCATCCAAATGACGGGCCACTTCCGCAACAAAGTTAGGATAGATACATACAGCACCGCACGAGGGCACGTCATAGCGCTCGGCCATAGGATGTTTCGCTTTGTGACAAAGATAGGCAATCTTTCCACGAGTATCCTTCCCTTCGAGGGTCGTGAGATCCATCATGGCAATGACGAGCTTCAGCCCTTGAAGCTTGGTTGCTTTTTTTAGGCTTCGCTTAGTGAATGAAGCGGCACGTTCGTGCAAAGAAACCCGATCGACAGAAGGCGCGCTGACCTGCTGGTGCTGGCCATCAATGATAAGCGCGCAATCCATGTTCGGGCATGGTCGAATCGTTCTGCTGCAGTTCAAGAAGGAAATCCTTTCACCAGGACGTAGACGTTGCTAAATCGAAGCCATGAGCACAGCAGCTGATCTAATGAAGGTGACCAAACGTCTCAACAGAAGTCTCGCTACACTGAGCTTTGGGGACCCCGTGACCCATACCTACAATCCGCTAGAATACGGGTGGGCTGCCCATGAGATCTTCCTCAAACGGTATGCAGACACCAAGAAACGAGTCATTTTTCTCGGTATGAATCCCGGTCCGTTTGGCATGGCCCAAACAGCGGTCCCCTTCGGTGAAGTGGCGGCTGTCCGGGACTGGATGAAGATTGAGAAGAGCATCGGGAAGCCAAAACCAGAACATCCCAAGCGTCCGGTCACTGGCTTTGAGTGCACCCGATCGGAGGTCAGTGGTCGTCGATTGTGGGGATTGTTCTCGGAGCGCTACCCCAAAGCAGAACAGTTCTTTAAAGACCACTTTGTGGTAAATTTCTGCCCGCTCGTCTTCATGGAAGAATCCGGACGGAACCGGACGCCTGACAAGCTGTCCAAGGAGGAACGCAAGGTGGTTTATGACCTGTGCGACCAGTATTTGGCTGAGGTGGTTAGCGTCCTCCAACCAAAGTGGGTCATTGGGGTGGGCGGCTTTGCTTTGAAACGTGCCAAGGAGGTCCTATCGGACTACCCGGAGCTTGAGCTGGGCTGCATACTTCATCCTAGCCCAGCCAGTCCAGCGGCAAATAGAGGGTGGGCCGAGCAGGCTAGCCAGCAACTCGAAGAACTTGGTATCTGGAAGCGTTAGGCCGGTGACTGCTGAGCCTTGAGCGCACCAACGCGGGCAATGTGATCGAGGAGCGCGCGAGTCTCCGCACGATAGGCTTTGATCGCCTTTCGTGAGGTTTTGGCACGAGTCTTGACCAGCTCCTCGAGCTCATGATAGCTGTCAGTGACGCCTTCGCTAAGGTGGTGCAGGTATTCGATCATCTTGTCGTAATGATCAGAGACCTTGGTGGCGATCGGTGCACCACCATCTTCGATTTGGGCGGTAGCTTGACGCCGCGCTTCAGCCATTTCCGCTAAAACAATTTTCTCGACGGGGACACGCTTTAGATTGCTGGTCAGACCCACCTTAGATAGCAACCAAATAGCCCATTTCGTCGGATCAAAACTGAATTTCTTGATACCGTTCCGGTAATCGTACTGGAATGTGTGGTGGTAGTTGTGATAGCCCTCACCAAAGGTGAAGAAGGCCATCAACCCACTGTCCCGGGCACTAGAACTACCTGAATAAGGACGGCGACCAACAGTGTGGCAGAGCGAGTTGATAAAAAAAGTGCTGTGCTGAACGACCACCACGCGTAGGACACCAGCGAAGAGAAAACCGCCAAGTGCTCCAACCCACCCATTCGCTCCCATCCACACATTCCAAGCGTAACCAAGCCCAGCCGGAAGCAAGAAGCCAAAGACAACCGCGATGAGCTGCACCCACTTGTGTTGCCACATAACGAGCTTGTCTTTGCGCATGTCAGCCACATTGTCCATGTGAGGATCGGGGTGCAGTTTTACTAACAACCAGCCGACGTGTGCCCAGAAAAACCCCTTGGAAATGTCGTAAGGATCCTCATCATGATCGGTGTGTTTATGATGAATTCGGTGGTCAGACACCCAATCAAGCGCAGAGTTTTCAAAAGCGCACGCTCCAAAGATCAAGGTCCAAAGACGAACGGGCATTTTTGCTTCAAAGGCGCGATGCGAATAGAGCCGGTGGTAACCTAATGTAATGCTCATTCCTGTGGCGTAGACATAAAAAATGAAGAGCGCGATTTGGAAGAAATCGATCCCGAAGTGCCAGAGGTAGAGGGGGACTCCGACTAGAGAAATGAGCATCGTGCCAGCCAAGAAGAAGCTGGTGATCCAGTTGATGCGTTGGATAGGAATACGGGAGGAACGGGTACTCATAAAGTCTGAATTTAGGTAGGGAGCTTCTGCGATGGTGGAGGAAAACTCAACCAGTTCACCAATTTTATAATTGTCGTGATTATTCGGTCTTTTTGGGGGCTGAGTCCATGGGAAGCTTGGGTGCTTCGCTTGGATCCAAACGCTTGATTACTGCGGTCGCTGGAGCCGATTTAGAAACATTTAGCGGCCTGGTAACTGGCTGTGGAGTATTTCTAGCTGCTTGCTGGGCCTTCTTCTCCCGCAATTGCTCAAGGAAGGTCTGTGGGTCAATAACCTTACCATCCGGGCCTCTTGGCCCCTCGCCAGGCGTAGGCTTACCAACTCGGACCACCCGCAGTTCGCCATTTCCGTCTCCAAGTATCTCAGGGAGCCCTGGCTTGGAGATGTTTAAGGTCACGGCCTCCGGATCAGCTGGAGTCGAGGAAGTTGGCGCAGTTGGTCGTCCTTTGGTAACATCCATCGGGGTAATTCCAGATTCACTCCTTCCGTTGCTGACATCGAATTCAACGGCTATGGGACTTTCTGCTGGCGCGATCATTGCGTCAGAAGAGGGAGGGTTCTGATTAGCATCGGCAGGTCCCTGGGTCTGTTCTGTGCTGCAGCTGCTACTGCATATGACCACGATGGTGGCGGCTAGGGGAGACAATAGCAATTTCATGGCATGGTAAGAGTAGTAACGACAAAGAGCCTTCGATATCTCGAAGGCTCTTTGTGAAGGTTGTTAAGCGAAGGCTATCAACGGTGAATCACGATGATCTTATCGTTGGCTTGCAGCGGAATGTCTCGTGATGGATTAGCACTAATTTTCCGAACGTCGTGCTCCGTCGTTTTGCCGTTACGGATGACCCGGACCTTCTCACGATTTGCCCAGTCCGAAAAACCGCCAGCTTGGGCGAGGGCATCGAGAAGTGTCATCCCGTCTGTGAATGGGGCTCGTTGGGCCGCCTTTACTTCCCCGCTAATGGAAATCTGTTTCAGAGTTCTTCTCTCACTATCCACTTGGAGCTGAGGCGTGGAAACTACCACCGTCGGCTTCGTGAAAATTTGTGCGGTTTTGTAGGCCTGCTCTACACGGATTCCCAATTGTGAAGGCGTCATCCCCGCAGCGGTAATCCGACCCACATGGGGTAGCGGAAACTTCCCATCATTCGCAATGCTATAGGTTTGCGAGATATCCACGGCGTCGTCGGCGGGAACGCCAGATATACGTAGCGAGATCTGGTCGGTCGGCTTGATCTTGCTCTCTTTGTTCTGGGCCATGCCTGCCGAGAGGGTCACAACCAAAGCCAGTCCAGTAAGGAGTAATATATGCTTCATCGGTTTTAATTAAGGTTCGTTTGGCTCCTGAGAATGATTAATACTCGTCATCGCCTGACGCTGGAGTGCTCGCTGGCGTTTCAGCTGGCGCGGTTTCGATCTCGGACCGCTCCTTACGACGAGTTGAACGCGTCTGTGTGTTCGTAGGTGAATAGTAAGTGTAGTAACTCGTGTAGTACTGGTATTGACTATCACTACGCACATCGACGTTATTGAGAACAACACCAAGGAGATTACCTCCCACATTTTCCACACATTGTTTCACACGGAGGAGCATGCTGCGTGGCAATTTACGGTGCTGGATAACAACCATGGTGAGGTCGACCTCACTCGCAAGCACGGCAGCATCACTCACACCAAGAATTGGTGGAGAGTCGATCAGCACAAGATCGAAGCGATTCTTCACGTCAGCAATGAGTTCAGACATACGTCGGCTGTTCAAAATACCGGCAGCGTCGGCTGGAAGGATACCACTTGGCATAAAGTAAAGATTGTCCACAGGGGTCTGAAGAATGACATCTTCTAGCATGAGCTCCGTGGTCAAGTAGTTGGTTAGACCCACGGAATTGTTGATGTCAAAGAAGGTGTGTAGCTTCGGCCGACGAAGGTCACCGTCAATCATCAGCGTATTGTAGCCACCTTGAGCACAAATGTAAGCGAGGTTGACCAAGGTAGTCGATTTCCCCTCACCAGCACCGCCACTAACCACGGTAATCGCATTGGCATCGGCACTCTTCCGATTGAATTCAATGTTCGTTCGGAGGATTCGGTAGGCTTCAGCATCTGGCGTGAGACCACTTTGTTTGTGCAAGACTCCGACATCCTTCGGAATCACCGCAAGAACGGGGACCTGTAGGTATCGCTCAACGTCCTCCAGGGTCTTCACGCTTGTGTCGAGGTATTCCAAAAAGAACGCTAATCCGATTCCGAAGGCGAGACCAACAATGGCACCAAGGATTAGATTGAGAGGAACGTTTGGCTTTGCTGGGCGACTAGCAACCTCAGCTTCCTCATGAATGGTGATAGGCACCTTTGGCATCGTGAGGTCCACTTGCTCCGTGGCATACTTTGCTTGCATGTTTGCCAACATGCTCTTCTGAAGCTCATACTCTTTACTAGCCTCAGAGTATTCCGCATACTTTCGTCGCTCATCCATGGAGGTGTCTTTCTTGCCCTCCTCGATATCCCTTGCCAGCGCAAGTGCGCGCTCCGCCATGTCGAGCTTGGTCTTCAGGGTGGTCCGGACACCAACAACAGCTTTCTCTAGCATTTCCTTGGTTTGGGACAACTGACCTTCAGCAGCTCTCACCTTGGGATGCCTAGGACCGAGCCCGGAGTCTAACAAGGCTCGTTTTTCGAGAAGACTTCGCTGATAACTTGGAAGTAACGTCTGTAAACTGGCGTCGTTGATATCCAGCATCGCAGCACTTTGAATGAGCTGCTCACCATCCAAACCAGAGAGCTTCTCAATTTGCATCTTAATCTGAGCAATGTTAGATTCAGCAGTGTAAGTATCCTGCATGCTCGACATGAGAATGGTGCCTGTTCCGGTGACGGGATCACCCGTATGCGAAGCCCGATTTTGCATGGCCGCAAGGTCGATGATTCGGTAGCGTTCGGCGAGATCAAGCATGCGGAGACGGGATTCCTCAACCTTATCCGATTGATCACTGAGCTGCTTTTGGAGGGTATCGAGCGCATTATTGCTCCGCTCTCTCTCCAAGCTCATTCGGCGATTCTGATAGGCAGCAGCCACCGCGTTTGCGATATTTGCAGAGACCTGAGCTTCCGTGTCGAAGTATTCGATCGTGATGAGATCCGTCCCGCGCTCTTCCTTGGTGTCCACGTTGGCATAGAGCTTACTAAAGGCCTGCGGACGAGTGATTGCCCACCGTTCATCCAACTTCAAGCTATCGATCACCTGGTAGAGGGTGTTCTTACTGGTGATAACCTTGAACTCCGTCTCGATAAAGGTCGGTGGTATATACATACCACGTCCAGGCTGTGATTGCCCGTGGAAAATCTTCATGTCATGAAGCTCCCGGTTTATCTGCAAAGTAACTTTGCCGAGGTATTCCTTAGGCAGGATGTACGTGATCACTGCCGCCGTCATAAAGACTAGGAAGAAGGCGAGGAGGATAACTCCATAGCGGTTCCTAAGAACCTGCCAGTAATCCATCGCATGTAGTTTAGCCTCTGAGGAAGGGCCGCCTTGGTCGTTCATTAATTATTTTGCTAGTAGTTGAAACGTAATTGGCTCCCGTGGTTTGACAACCAGGGGAGCCAATCGTTCAAAGAAGTATCGTGATCTTTTAGAAGTTCGCAGACACACCCATAAATACCCGATGGCGGTCAAAGTCACGGCTGATACCAGAATCAATATTAGAATCAAGGGTTCCATACGAATAACCACCCTCCACCCGAACATTGGAGTAAAGGAGGTAAGAGAGACCAAGATTTATTCCGAAGAAATCCTCGTCACCGTCGGAAACACCGGCAACATAGGAATCATCCAATTCGCTGTGCACGTAAGTCATGCCCGCAGTGCCTGTGAGGCGCGGATTGAATTCATACTGAGCAGTCACACCCATCCGAATTGAAGTCCGTGACTCGAAGGAACCGAGCTCACTGTCCTCGAGACCGTAACGTGCGGCCCAACGGAGACTGAAGCCCTCGTTCAACAACTGAACCAAGGAAGCCTCAATGTAAGGTGAAGTGTTCGAGTCATAATTGTCATTGTCCCGGAATTCAGCACCCACACGAACTGAACCCTGCGTTACACGATTGAACATGTGGTCGACACCAGCCAACAAGTAATGTGATGTATAGTCAGCTGTTCCGGTCTCATAATCGGTTATCCCGAAGCGATATTCTCCAACGAGAGTCGTCGCACGAGTCCAAAGATAGCGCGCAGCCAATCCAATCCGATTCGCCCAGCGGTCCTCGACGTCGTCACCGTCATAAGTGATGCCACTGGTCACCCAGCTAGCCACGGTGGAAAACCGACGAGTCCAAGCATAGGAAAGAGCAGCATTGTTGTAGAGGTAGAAATACTGATCCGTGCGGCGAGAGACCGTAGCACCAATCTGCTGATTGGGCTCATACTCATAAGTCGCGTAGAAACTGTCTGACAAAGTGAGGCGACGTGAGGCCCGGTGAACAACTGAACCCTGAAGCCGAACGGAGTAAAACACGTTCTCATCGTCGCCCACAGTCACATCATCAAAATAGTATAACACAGACGCAGAAGCACCGAGTGTGTAGCGGGTAGTCCGAGATCCTCCGCTCCATTGAGTCCCGATGCCTGCCTGTAAATAGACTGACGACTCCTCGGCAATATCGATTGAGTTGATATTACTGTCGTAGCCAACATAGCCAGACACCGTCCAAGTTAGAGGGATGTCTTCCTGCTCGAAGTCATCAACGTTGCTTCCAATACTAAGCAAGCCTTGGCCGTGTGCGGCTCCCGAAAGCAGTCCAAGCGACAGCGCGAAGGCAGATGCTACTCTTTTAAATTTCATAATGGTCGTGTGCGGTGGTTGCGCGAATATTGTGTGGTAGTCCTTCAATGAACAAAGGATCAGATGTTGTTAAAGACTTATTTGCGAATTGTCAAGGGCGTTAGGTGGCCTGGCAAGCTTCTTTATCAGTCATCTTTCTTGTAATCTGTCTCATCCTACTTCTTGTCAACAATCTTGGAATCGCTTGGGGATATCGGCACCAACTCGCCGGGGGGAATGACGCCTCCTGAGGGCGCGATTAGGTAAACCGGCGCTCCACCATTTGAGCCCCAGCTGATCCAATCCCATCCCCAATCGTCAGCTTTCGGCTTCTCCTCTACCTCTGGCTTGGGGTCACCTTCACCTTGTTTAGAATTTTTCCCGTAACCAGATTTTACATTTTCCCCATGGCTCTGACGTTCAGCTGGAGCTTCTAAACTCTGGTAAGTTGTCTCGGGCACGGCTCCTTGAGGAGATCTGACTTCCTCACCAGGATTAGCCCCCAGGGTGATTCCGCGCTCTTCGGCAACAGGTTCTGTGTCATTGACTTCGGCTGCTGCTGGCAGTGCGCCCGGCCCTCGGCTTGCGCCGGTCAGTGCCCGGTCAAGCCCACGCTGAACCGCTGCAAGTTGCCTAGGAGCGGCAGCACTGGCGCATTCCGAGATTTCAGCAGCCATCGTTGGCTTTAATTTTACTGACGTCTCCACAATTTGAGCGATAACGGTATCGCTTCCCCCGGCGGCTTTGACGGCAGCAGTCACCACCTCACACGCGCAGTTTCCGTGGGAACGCATGGCGTCTTCGAGGACCACAATGAGGCGCCCTTTATCCCGGCTGATGGCAATGCTCACATCTTCAGCAATCGAGCCGCAATCCCCGAGAACGGTCTGGACGACGTCAGCCACTTCATCTGAAGCTGAAGGCGAGGCAGCGATTGCACTTTCGGCAATGACAACGGCCTTGCCTGGCGCTGCACGCAAAGCGGCGGCCACAAGCTTTGCGACGAGTTCGTCACTCGCATCACTCGCTGTTATCGCGCTCTCCGTAAGAAGTCCCGCACAAGAAAGATTGCCACGGAGGGCTTCGGTAAGCGTTACCACCGCCTTCTCAGGATACTCACGTATTGTCTGTTCGAGTGTCCGCTGGGCAGCCGCGCAGTCGAGACCCGATTGAGCAGACGCGAAGTGGGCGGTTAAAACGAGCAGACCGATAACAATTTGGGGGTGTAAGCGCATGAGTAACACGAAGTTGTATGGATGGAGCGGGTAGCGGGGATCGAACCCGCATAGCCAGCTTGGAAGGCTGAAGCTTTACCATTAAGCTATACCCGCAGCACTGTCCATAGAAATTATAATCCATTGAGAGAACTCAAGTAATATTAAATTTCTAATAACGGCGTCTTACACCATCTACCTCACGCATTTCGCGCAGACTGTCAACCCACTCGTGGGCAATCTCAGGCCCGGGGACGGACCACGAAATTTACAAGCTTATTGGGCACCACGATTGTCTTCACGACGTCACCCTCGAGAAACTCCTTGGCCCTTGATTCGCTCGCCTTAGATATCACGCTCTCCTTGTCAGCATCCACTCCCAAAGTGATCCGGTCGCGTAGCTTGCCGTTCACCTGCACCACGAGCTGAACTTCAGCATGAGAAAGAGCCTCTTCATCAAATTCAGGCCAATCACTGAGCGAGAGGTCGCTTGATCCTCCAGGGAATGCTTCATTCAGCTTTTCGGCGAGTTCCTCTGCCAAATGAGGGGCATAAGGACTGAGCAGCGCCAGGAAATCACGCAATGCCGAAACCGGCCGCTTGTCTGCCGCCGTGTAGCCCTTAACAAAGACCATCATTTGCGAAATAGCAGTATTGTAGGCCATCTTCTCAGTGTCTCCAGTGACCTTCTTGATCGTCTCATGCAAGAGGCGGTGCAATTCCCCCTCTGGCGCCGAATCGACCACGGCCATCGACAACTGCCACTCGCCTTCCTGATTCTGGTCCATAATGAGGCGCCAGACTCGTGCTAGGAAACGGTAGAGCCCCTCAACACCGTGCTCGTTCCAGGGCTTCACCTGCTCAAGCGGACCCATGAACATCTCATAGAGGCGCAGCGCATCCGCCCCGTAGTTTTCGATGACATCATCGGGATTTACAACATTTCCACGACTCTTGGACATCTTCTGGCTATCAGGTCCAAGAATGAGGCCCTGGTTCACCAATCGATGAAACGGCTCGTCCTTGCTCAGATAACCGAGATCAAATAAGACCTTGTGCCAAAAACGGGCGTACAAGAGATGCAGTACCGCATGTTCGGCACCACCCACATAGAGATCCACACTACCAGCCTGATCGTCCGCGCCGAACCAATACGCCTCAGCCTCTTTGGAGATGAACGCTGACTCATTGTCAGGATCAGCAAACCGTAAATAATACCAACACGAGCCTGCCCACTGTGGCATCGTATTCGTTTCACGTGAGGCAGATTCGCTATACGCAACCCAGTCTATAGCTTTAGCCAACGGAGGATCCGAGGTTCCCGTCGGCTTGAAATCATCCATTTCCGGCGCCTGTATCGGCAGCTCGCTTTGAGGTAGCGCCTGGTGCTTACCATCTTGCCAAACAATCGGAAACGGCTCACCCCAATAGCGTTGGCGAGAGAACAACCAATCACGGAGCTTGAAGTTCACCTTCTTCTCACCACGTCCTTGCTCACCTAACCAATCGATGATCTTTGTTTTCGCTTCAGCCGTAGCAAGACCATCTAACATTCCCGAATTCACTGCAGTTCCGTCGCCGCTAAAACAACCTTCCACTTCGGCTCCTTCTGTCGCTTTTACCACTTCAATGATCGGCAAATCAAACGCCGTCGCGAACTCGTGATCGCGTTCGTCATGTGCAGGAACCGCCATGATCGCACCCGTTCCATAAGTCATGAGCACGTAATCCGCCACCCACACGGGAATGCGTTCATTGTTCACTGGATTGACCGCGTAGCCCCCTGTAAACACTCCCGACTTCTCCTTCGCCAACTCCGTTCGCTCCAAATCCGACTTGTTCGCGACGGACGCGCAATAGGACGTCACGGAATCGCGTTGCTTGTCCGTGGTCAGCAATTCCACATAGGGGTGCTCAGGTGCTACAACCATGTAAGTCGCTCCAAACAAGGTATCTGGGCGCGTCGTGAAGACCGTCAACGTTTCTTCATGATCAGCTAACGTAAAGACAACTTCCGCGCCCTCGCTGCGACCAATCCATTCCCGCTGCATCGTCTTGATGCCCTCTGACCAATCGAGAGGCTCTAACTCATCAATCAACCGCTGAGCGTAGTCCGTGATCCGCAGCATCCACTGACGCATCGGTCGCTTCTCCACCGAAAAACCACCGACCTCGCTCTTGCCGTCCTTCACTTCCTCATTCGCCAATACTGTGCCCAATTCGGGGCACCAGTTTACAGGCACTTCGGAAACATACGCAAGCCGCCTGCTATCAATATAGTCACGACACCCCTCAGCACTCTCATCTGGATGCGATTCCAAACGCGCCTTCTTTAACTCGGCAATCGGCCTCGCCTTGCCTGTCGCCTCATCGACGTAGGCATGATAGAGTTGGAGAAAGATCCACTGAGTCCATTTGAAATAATTTGGGTCGGTCGTGTTAATCTCACGGCTCCAATCATACGAGAAGCCCAGTCGCTTCAACTGCTCTTTGAACTGCCCAGTATTATGATCAGTCGTCACGCGAGGGTGCTGACCCGTCTTGATCGCATACTGTTCGGCGGGCAAGCCAAACGCATCCCACCCCATTGGATGCATCACATTATGACCACGCATCCGCATAAAACGCGCTGTAATATCCGTCGCGGTGTAGCCCTCTACATGACCCACATGCAGGCCATCCCCACTCGGATAGGGAAACATGTCCAAGACTATATATTTAGGTTTGTTAGTATCAAATCCAGCATCTCCAGGATTCAGCGCACGGTAGGTGCCCTCACTCTCCCAGTGCTTCTGCCAACGGGCTTCGATTTCATCAAAGGGATATTGTCTTCTGCGCTCACTCATGGCTTGTTCGAAAGGATGGCTACTAAGACCGAAGCGCTATTGATTGCAACGCGCAATGCGCACAAGACCAGTGAATTCAGGGAGATCTTTGGCGAACGTTATCGCGTCGATGACCTCGCAACTTACCCTCAACTCCCTGAAGTCGATGAAACAGGCACGACTTTTGAAGCAAACTCCAAACTCAAAGCTATCGAGATCAGCCAACAGCTTCCGGAACTCCTCGTCCTCGCTGATGACTCTGGCTTGGAAGTCGACGCGCTTGATGGAGCCCCAGGAGTTTACTCGGCACGCTACAGCGGCGAAGAAGCGACTGATGCCAGCAATCGCACCCTCCTGTTAGTACGCCTCTCAAACTCCGGCGCCCGCGGCAAAGCTCGTTCTGGCCGCTTCCGCTGCGTCCTCACACTCGCCCTCAAAGGCGAAGTCCTTCATCAAACCTCTGGAAGCGCCGAGGGCATCATCGCCAATGAAGAGAAAGGTGACCATGGCTTCGGTTATGATCCCCTCTTCATCCCAGAAGGCCATTGCCAAAGCTTTGCTGAACTCCGTAGCGAAATCAAGCACGGCATGAGCCATCGCGGACGAGCCGTTGAAGCCATGCAAGAACTCATGCGAACTGACGGACTCCTATAATTGATGGCGTCGGGTGCGCTCGATCAACCGCAGGATGCCCGACTCACTGAGATGCACGCCATTCCGCTTAAGGTAACTGCGAAAACTTCCCACCTTCTTACGATCGGTTGGAGAGAGCCTTGCATAGCGATTGCACACACTCTCTTGGTAATTCAGCACGATGCTGGAGCCACGCCGCGATCCTGAACGGCGTGAAAAGCTGCGCCAGTCTATCTTCTCGACGTCTAACGGTTCCGCCTTTGCGGGAACGATCACCTTGGGTTTCACCACCAAGAGATTGGGCGCGACCAGAACAGCACGCACCACTGCCGGTTCGACCTCTTGAAAAGGAGAGTCCTCTTCGGACAGTTTAGGCTCTTCGTCCTCGACTAACGGCACCCCTTGCGAGGACTCGTCCACCTCAGTTCCCTGAAGGATCACTCCCTCCAACTTCTCGGGAAACGCCTGGAACCAAGCCCCCAATTGACGAACGCGATCGAGGGGACGCGGCTTAGCCACCACAGCTTCCTCGACCGGTTCAGGCTCAATCACCACAGGCTCCGCAGTGATTTCCGCCCGCAATGCCTTCACCGCGTGCGCCTCCTCCACGAAGCGGAGCGAAACCATTGCCATCAGCCCCATGGAAAGAAAGACGGACCCGCTCATCACGCTAGCAATCCGGCTAGGCAAGGAAGCCCGACTACGATCAGGATCCAACGCAGCTGCCACGCGAAGACGTAAGTGATCACAAGAAGAAAGACCGACCGCAGGCTCAATATCACTCCGGCGAAAGTCTTTCACTACAGCCGTCAATTCTAACAAATGCCGCGCATAATTTGAGGGCAGTAATCGCTCACAGGCAAAGTCATCACAAGCAACCTCTTGCGCAAGATAGGTCCGACGCGCTGCCATCCAAACAAACGGATTGAACCAATTCAGCGCGCAAACCAACTTCAAGACCATATTTGTCCAACAGTCTGCCCGATCGATATGCCCTAACTCATGCATAAAGACCGCATCAAGCCGCTCATCGGACCAGTACTCCGCCTCCTCAGGTAAATTGATCGCGGGTCGCGCCACACCCCAGGTCATCGGCAAAGGACTGCGTTTCGACAAGTAAAGGTCCACCAATGTTGATATCTCCGCGACTCTTCTACAGTGCTCAAGCCTCGCGCATAATCGTCCACGAACAACAGGCAAACGATTTCGTTGGAAGGATCGCAAACCGAACAAGCCCATTCCCAAGCGTCCCACTAACAGAAAGGCACCTACAAACCAGATCACAAACGACCATTCCAACCAACCAAAGTGTGATGCATTAGCAATATGATAGGGGCTCGCCAGTGGAACATGAGCTCCCACGGTATCCATGCCCACTTGAGACACCGCCATTGCATCCTCTCCATAGATCCACTCAGCAGGAATCAGCGGCAAACGCGGCAACAGAACCGCTGCAAGCGGAATCAGCCCAATCGCTAGAGCGGCGACCAACCACATCCAATGCCGCCATGCCGCCGCCATCCTGGGCTGAGATCGTATCAAAAGAGCGACGCCAAGAATCAATGCTGCCTGCCGAGGCACGGCAGAAATCCAGACCCAGGCAAGGGCCTCGCTCCATCCATCAATAAACTGAGCAAACATATTCGTGTGGTGGGTGCAGACAAGGACGCAGCCTATGTCTGACGCTGTTTTAGCGCAACATGCGCTAAAAAGGCAACTCTAAAACCCAGAAATGTTAAAAAAACTTCTTTTCGTGGCAGACTTTAGTGGAAACCCAGCTCACCAACCGCCATTCACAACCAGACCATAGGCCACACGCACCCGGAAGAAATGCCGGATCACGTCTGGCAAAGGCACTCGGCATTCATGGAACCCTTCTGGCAATAAAGCTTCTTCATTGACCTCAACTTCACTGTCTAACGCCTCCCAGCGTTCCTCGACAAGGTCGTTACAAACTTCGACCTGGTAGCTCAAGAGGGAGTCATCCAACAGGGCGGGATACCGGCCCACAAGCTCTCCTGTCTCAGTTGAGACAACGAAGTCTGGGCCGATCTCATCAGCACCACTCTCGGGATCACCTAGCAAAGCATACTTCTTAAGATTGCTTGTATCATCGCCATCGCCATCCGCACTCAACGCTAACAAAGACGGTTCACTCGAACCTAACTGGTCGTGAACCCAAACGGCAAATCTCGTGCTCGCTACTGGCAGAGCTCGAACACCAGCGTCATGGCCATCATTCATTCCGATCACCACCGAAACCTCTCTGAGATGAAGAAAGAGTGTCTCTGATAGTCCACCCGCCGTTTCACTAGGTGCACTTTGCCCCTCAAACGCGAGCCAGATTAAGGAAGTCGACGCCTCTGGACTCGGCCCATTCATCACCGCGACGTGGAGCACACCGCTCACCTGAGCACCCCTCGTCTCCCTGACTTCAACTTCGAAACATCCCGCATGGCCAGAACCAAGGCCTACCGTGAAGGCCTCGCCAAAGCCTTCCCAAATATTCATCAGCCCGGGGATTCCCTCTTCACTGACCTTCCGTTCGATCTCAGCCGATGTCAGCGAACCAAAGTGGCCAATGGAGGCGTCACAACCTAACGGGAAAGCTGCGCTAGTCGAATCGCAGAGCACCTCTGCCCCACTTTCGCTCAAGTTTGTGCAGACTACCGTCCCAGTACAATCACTAGTAGGCACCAGAACAAAGACCACGATACTAACAAGCGAATTGACAACACCCATGAGCCAACTGCGGCATCAAGGATTTCGACAACACGAAACTCACCGCCATCGGTAACCATATCCGTTACCGTTTCACTCACACTCTCACTTGCAGTCAATGCGGAACCAACCGGCTCGTTCAGCCTTGTGAGGCGCGGTGCAAACTCACCTTCTCCTGACAGCCCAAACGTCGTGTTGCCATCAACATGCTGCACAGCTCCGTTGGGAAATCCTAGCTCCACATGACCTGGCCCATAAGATTTTTTTGTAGCCGCGAGGATGCCGTTCAAAGGCAAAGGTCGCACGCAGGCGCCTGCCTTCCTCAAAGGATTCAGTGGCGCCAAGCCTTCCATCTTGCAACGGATTTCCTCGCAGAATGACATTACTATCGCCGATAGTCCCGACAGCAAGAAGACTCTCACTCTCATATTCTACTTGGACTTCGAAGGTCTCAGCGAAGACTCCAACGAGTTGTGGCCCACCAGACTCGGCCTCAGGTAGCGTGACTTGCACCTCCAATTTCCCCACGGGCACGGGAATGAAATTGTTCGTGCCATCAAATGGCGCCTGTCGCAAATAGCGGCGGCCGGAGTGAACCATCACTGACCTCTTCTGTGCTGGCCAGCCGTAACTTGGCCGAGCCAACCGGCAGTTCATCCTCACACACAAGCCATCGTTAGTGACCTCCTGGATACCCATGAATTCGCCCTTGCGTCATCGGTCAAGTTTCCTCGGCGACCATCTCCTCGAAGCGGTCTCTAAATCGAGATTTCTTTGATCGCCACTCGTGTCTTAGATTCGGCAGGGCGCGGCCCCGGTCTCCAGCATTCGCGTGTGTAGACTTGTAAAAATATGGGTTGGCTTCTGGTCTCGTATCAAGGACGATTGGCCCACCATGAACGAGGGCCTTCTCCAAGAACTCCGGCAGAGCCTGGGTCCACAAGTATCTGAACAACTTGCTGCCAATCTCGGCATGGAACAGGGTCAGGCAGATCAGGCATTCGAGAAGGTGGCTCCGCTTATCCTTGGAGGGCTCAAGCGTCAAGCCGAGCAAGGGGGCGAGGATCGCGTGAACCATATCGTTCAAAAATACGGCCGAGCGAACGCGCTCAATGACATCGGCGGACATATCCAAAGACGGGTTGAGGATTCGTGCCCCGACGCCACACTAGGTGGATTGTTAGGCAATGCTGGCCCTCAAGCTGCCGGCCTTCTCGATGACAAACTTGGCCTGACCAAAGGCATGGGAATGAAGCTCATTCCCATATTGGCTCCACTCATCCTTGGCGCCCTAAAGAAACGAGCCAACGCCGCACCAGCAGGTGGTGGTGCACGGAGCTCTGGCGGTGGAGGCGGCTTGCTAACAAGTATTTTAGATCGCGATAGCGACGGCAACATTCTTGATGACGTGGCCGGCATGATCTTCAAGACCGGTAGTGATGGACATCGGGGCGGAGGCGGGGGCTTCTTCGCAAAGATCCTGAGTATGATCTTCGGACGACGTTAGAGAGTTACTACGACGAGACTTCTTCCGCATACGCGTCGACGGAGTCGCATGTGCACACGAGGTTGCGATCGCCATACACGTTGTCGATTCGACCAACCGCGGGCCAGAATTTATTGCCTTTAAGCCAAGGTGCTGGAAAGGCCGCCTGTTCGCGTGAGTAAGAGCGATCCCACGCGTCCGTAGTGAGTATTTCGGCGGTGTGTGGAGCGCCTTTGAGCACGTTGTCTTCGCGGTCGGCTTCGCCGTGGGCCACTGCTCGAATTTCACCATAGATCGAAATTAGCGCGTCACAGAAACGATCAATCTCCGCCTTGGATTCGCTTTCGGTCGGCTCAATCATAAGGGTCCCAGCAACCGGCCACGACATCGTGGGCGCGTGGTAGCCGTAATCAATTAAGCGCTTGGCCACATCCTCCACCTCGATACCCGCCTCTTCCCGACAAGGTCTCAAATCAATGATACACTCGTGCGCCACCAGCCCGGTTTCACCACGGTAAAGTACGGGAAAGAAGTCTTCTAACCGTCGCGCAATGTAATTGGCATTGAGGATGGCAAGCTTGGTCGCAGCGGTGAGGGATTGCGATCCCATCATCGCGATGTACATCCAAGAAATGGTCAGGATGCTAGCGCTGCCATAAGGCGCGGCACAAACCACGCCTTGTTCTTCACCCAGCTCGCGATGCCCGGGCAGAAAGGCGGAGAGGTGTTGCGCCACACCAATCGGTCCGACTCCTGGACCGCCGCCGCCATGCGGAATGCAGAACGTCTTGTGCAAGTTCAAGTGGCAGACATCCGCCCCGATCTTGCCCGGTCGGCAAAGGCCTACTTGAGCATTCATGTTCGCCCCATCCATGTAAACTTGCCCCCCTGCGTGGTGCACATCCTCACAGATCTCTTGAATCGCTGTTTCGAAGACCCCGTGCGTCGACGGGTAGGTCACCATGAGCGCTGCCAATTGACTGGCATTCTCCTCGATCTTGATCTTCAGGTCCGCGACATCGATATTGCCATCTTCGTCACAGCGCACGGGCACGACCTTAAAGGCCATCATCACAGCACTCGCAGGGTTCGTCCCGTGCGCTGAGGTGGGAATGAGACAAACCGTGCGATCAGATTCCCCCCGGCTTTCATGGTAGCGCCGTATGGCCAACAGACCAGCGTACTCGCCTTGAGAACCTGCATTCGGCTGGAGCGAAACCGAATCAAAACCCGTGATCTCAGCTAGCCAATCTTCCAATTCAGTAAAGAAGCCCCGGTATCCTTCCCACTGCTCTGGCGGCGCGAAGGGATGCAATTGCATGACCTCGGGCCAACTCAACGCGAGCATCTCCGAAGTCGCATTCAGCTTCATCGTGCACGAACCTAACGGAATCATTGATCGATTCAAAGCAAGGTCTCGACACTCCAACCGATGGAGGTAGCGAAGCATTTCCGTCTCGGTGTGGTAGGCGTTGAAGACCTCCTGCTGAAGATACAATGTGGAACGCCGAGCGAAGTTTGGCAAATCTGGTTCGTCGTCATCCACCACACTGGAAAACGTGTTGAGATCACCCCCAAAGACCTCAACCAACTCCGCCAGTTGTTCCACCGTTGTCGTCTCATCCAAAGCGATGCCCACACTCTTCTCGTCCAAGAGACGAAGATTTATCTTTCTCAGTCGCGCCTTTTCTAACACTTCTTGCGCAGTTCCATTTTTAACAGAAACACGCAGGGTATCGAAGAACAGCGGGGAATCGACCACACAATGCGGCAATTCATCCAGGGCCTTGGCCAAGTGCAAGGTCAGCGCATGAATACGCCGCGCGATTGCTTTCAGCCCTTTGGGACCATGATAGACGGCGTAACTTGCGGCCATTACCGCTAACAAGACCTGAGCTGTACAAATATTACTTGTCGCTTTGTCACGACGGATGTGTTGCTCGCGAGTCTGCAAAGCCAAACGGTAAGCACGATTTCCCTGGGCATCATGAGACACCCCCACGAGTCGACCAGGCAGCTTTCGCTTCAGGGCATCCGAACAAGCAATAAACGCAGCGTGCGGCCCACCGAATCCCATCGGCACGCCAAACCGTTGCGCGCTGCCGACAGCGATGTCCGCCCCAAATTCACCGGGAGGTCGCAACAATGTGAGGCTTAACAAATCCGCTGCTACAACTGCCACACCACGCTTCGCTTTTACTCGTGCTATGAAGTCACTGTAATCTAAAACTGCGCCATCAGTGCAAGGATACTGCAAGAGCACCCCTAGCAAACCTTCGGTTTCTTCTACCGCAAAAGCGGCATGATCTCCCACCACCAAGCGCACACCAATCGGTTCGGCTCGCGTCTGAATGACATCAATGGTCTGCGGGTGACATTTCTCTGAGACAAAGAACGTTCGCCCGGGCTTTCCGTGCATGGCCATGGCCATGGCTTCTGCAGCCGCAGTGGCCTCATCTAGCAAGGACGCATTCGCCACATCCAAACCAGTGAGTTCGGTGACCAAGGTCTGGAAGTTCAGCAAGGCCTCAAGCCTCCCTTGAGCGATCTCGGCTTGGTAGGGCGTGTAAGCCGTGTACCAGCCTGGGTTCTCCAGAATGTTTCGTTGGATGACCGGCGGCGTCAGGCAGTCATAGTAGCCAGCACCGATGAAGGAGCGAAAGATCTCATTTTGCCTCATCCGCTTTCGAAGTGCGAACGCCGCTTCTGACTCGGTCAGCGCGGACGGCAAATTCAGCGCTCGACAATCTCGGATCCCTTCGGGGACGACATCATCGATCAACGCCTCCAGGTCTTCGTATCCAAGGTAATCCACCATAGAATCAATGTCTTCAGAAGAAGATCCCAGGTGGCGGGGAGCAAACGTGTCTAACGGTTTCATAAGAGACAGCTACAAAGCTGCCCCAACATAGCGCGGTCTTGGGAGAATCAACGACCAAGGGAGAGTCCTTGGCCAGACCGGAGCTAGAAGTCAACGGCTTCGGCACCGGCACCCAACAGCCCAATGGCAAAGAAGATCGCGACAGGAATCAACACGCTGCCAAAGGAGATCCAGCACCACAACTTGGCCTTGGCTGATGCCTGCTGCGCACCCGCAATATCTCCACCGAGAAAACGGGGTTCGACTTTCGACGAATAGACGATGGCAACGATGCCAAAGGGCAAGCAGCAAAGTAACGTGGTGAGAATACTCCATACCAAATGATTGGGAGGCATCTGCCCACGAGCATCACCGCCTGTTGGTGCCGACCATACAGGATCTTGAGTCGCTGGACCGCCACCAAGAGGTGTCGCCCCACCAACAGTGCTGAGCACCTGCCCAACACCGACCCACTTGTCCATGCCAGCAGTCCAACAAAGATCGGTCACACGGACAGTGCCGTCGGCAACCTTCGAGCTGAGAACGTCCTGCTCAAAGATACCTATTTCCTGTCCATCCCGCGCTACATGATAGGAAGCCATGAGGAAACGCTAAGGGCACAGCAGCCCGTTCGTCAACGAGCCAGTCAGTGCGGGGCCAGTAACGTAAAGGGCATGAACGGAACATTCCTGGCAACCCAGTAAATCACGATGGCCCAGACGATCCATGACGAGATCCAACGCGCTACGGGCCACACATGCCAGCCACGTGCTCGCCCCAGCTGTTCCCAGCAAAGCAAGCCAAGCAACGGCACCGCAATACTAAGAATAGGATTGTAAGCCAAGCCGCGCAGAACATTTCCATGGAGAAACTGATGCGTGGCTCTGGTGGTCCCACAACCAGGACAGTGTAGATCCGTGAAACGATAAAACGGACACTTGGGAAAGCGCTGCGATTCAGTAGGATTTATTGAGTAGACCAAGAACAACCCAACAAGCCCTAGTAGGCCAACGAGCCCCCACTGAAGATGTGCCCTACTCACATCGATAGAGTGCCTACGAAGTGTTCACATAAGAAAACTGTAAGGATGATCAGAAGCACGGCCAGAGCCGACATGTTCGACCATTACTTGGCCTTGTCAGAAGATTCCAGGAAGCCGTGATAATCCCCTGTCTGATACTTGGCAAACACTTTGGAGGCATGGACGATCGCGACAATTCCAAGAGGCAAACAGCAGAGAAGGGTTGCCAGGATCGCCGACGCCATGTGTGTCGGAGGTTGCAGTAGACTTTGCGGTTCGATTCCGCCAGCCTAGAGACTGGGTGTGGCGGCCGCTGTAGATGTTGCTGCTGGAGGTCTACCTCAAATACTTGGCTCGCTGGGAGCCACGTCTCCATGCCCTCAGTCCAGCACAAGTCCAATGCCGCAATAGAACCATCGGCCGGCTTTGCTCGCACCTCCGCTTCCTCAAAAAGACCCGTCTTGTTTCCGCCTCTAACAATCTGATAGGATGGCATGGTGCGAGTTTGAGATTGGGAAGAATCCGTGTCAATGCTCAGATCGCGCAATTCACGTTACGGGAGCAGAAGCGATCTATCCTTTGAGCAAGGCTGACGATTCTTTGTCGAGGTAGAAACGGCATTCTTCATGCTTTTGCAAGATAGAGGCCGGAACCTGTGCATTGACTTTACCTTCCAGGGCACGTTGCACCGCTTCTGCTTTGCGAGCCTCTGGAACGGTACAGATAAGATGTTTGCTAGACATGATTTGCTGCACGGACATAGAAATGGCTTCTTCCGGCACCTCGTCCAATTTCTCAAACCAGCCTTCGTGGATCTGCTGCTCTCGACAACGTTGGTCAAGATCCACGACCAGATACGGAACTTCCGTATCAAAGTCAGCAGGAGGATCATTGAAAGCAATGTGCCCATTCTCGCCGATTCCGATGAAACTGACGTCCAACGTTTCCTTCTGAAGCAGCCGACTCACTCTCACGGCTTCCTTCACCGGATCTTCCTCCGTGCCATCGACATGGTAGAAGGCTCTCAACTCAGATGGGAGACGTTCGACGAAGCGCTCTAACAAGTATCGACTAAAGGAAGCCGGATGTCTGCTAGAAAGTCCAACATACTCATCTAACGGAAAGGCAATCACTTTGCCCCAATCGATTTCTTGGGCCGCCACCAGATTTTTAAGCATTCCTATCTGCGAACTCCCGGCCGCGAGCGCGATAACCGCCCGATCGCGCTCTTCCAGCGCCTCTCGTATCCGCGCAGCCCCATCTTCCGCTGCGCAATGCGCCAGTTCCTCAGGGGTGTCGCAGACCGTAATCTCCATGGAGAAACGTCGAGCCCCCGCGAGCGAGAGCAAGGGGAAATGCCTTGCGTTGAGAATTGGAGGTGTCGATGTTTAAAGCCCCTGGTATTCTAAAGATTCCCCACCTTTCATCCATGATACGACACACAACTCTCCTCATCGCAGTCGCCGTCTTGCTTGTCGCCTGTGGCGATTCCCAGAATGAGTCTGGTAACGGCACTTATGGAACAAACGCTGCAGCGCCCGGCAAGATCACCTCCAATCCCTTGGCTCCGCGCTCGAAAGGTGCCGAAACGATGTTCACCAAACTGGATCCAAAGGAGACTGGGCTCAATTACATCAATCCTATCAAAGACCCTTCGACGCATCCTAGGCGTCGACTCTACGTGTCTTCCATGGTTGTCGGTGGAGTGGCAGTCGGAGACGTCGATGGAGATGAGTTGCCCGATCTGTTCTTTGCCAATGGGCCCGTAGACAATGGTCTCTTCCGGCAAACTGGAAACTTCACTTTCGAGGATATCACGGAGAAAGCCGGCGTCTCCGGCGGAAGTGCCTGGGGCTCTGGGGTGGCCATGGTCGATATCGAGAACGATGGAGACCTCGACATCTATGTCTGCAATCATGGCTCCCCAAACCAGCTGTTCATCAATGACGGTAAGGCCGTGTTCTCTGAACAAGCCAAGGCGTTCGGCTTGGACCTCATCGAAGCTAGCCATACACCAGCATTCTGCGACTACAATTTGGATGGCGATCTCGATCTCTATCTCCTGACCAATAAATACTATCACCCTAACGGAAAGATCGATTCGTCTGCTAGCATCGTTAGACGATCACGTACAGGCCAGATCGAGATCGTACCTGAATACGAACGCTATGTTAAACTCACGGGTATCCGCAAGAATGCACAGGGCCAAACGATGGCTGACTGGAAAGACTGGGGGAGGCCGGATTACTTCTATCGAAACAACGGCAATGGCACCTTCACCGACGTGACCAAAGATGTCGGTATCTCAAGCGACGGCTGGGGCCTTTCCGCAACCTGGTGGGATTACAATGACGACGGCTACCCTGACCTCTATGTGGGTAATGACTTCAAGAGCCCCGACTATTTCTACAAGAACAACGGCGACGGCACTTTCACGAACATCATCGAAGAAATGGTGCCGCACACTACGTGGTTCTCTATGGGTGCCGACTTCAGTGATCTCAATGGCGATGGCCTCTTCGACTTCCTCATCGCCGATATGTCAGGGACAAATCACTACAAACAGAAGACCGCCATGGGTGCCATGGGCGATAGTGCGGAGTTCCTTGCGACGGCCGAGCCACGTCAGTACATGCGAAACGTTCTCTATCTTGGCACTGGCCATCAGCGGTTCATGGAAGGAGCTGCGCTCGCGGGCTTCTCTGGCACAGACTGGACGTGGACCGTGAAGCTCTGCGACTTCGACAACGATGGCAAAGACGACGTCTTCTTTACCAACGGCATGTCCAAGAACTACAACGACTCGGACAACCCTATTGCGTTGGACATGCGTCCAGGCGAAACACAATGGGACCGACACATGCGCGCGGGCACTCCCGAACTGCGCGAACAAAACTTGGCCTACCACAATCATGGTGACCTTCATTTTGAAGACGTGAGTGAGGCATGGGGGCTTGATCATACCGGCATGAGCTTCAGCTCGGTCCACACCGACTTGGATCGTGATGGCGACCTCGATCTCGTTGTCGTGAATCTCAATGAGCCGGTCAGCATCTACCGCAATGATAGTCAAGAGGGCAATCGGATGTTAGTCACTCTGCAGGGTGGCAAGAGCAATCCCAAGGGCATCGGAGCTCGCGTCTCCGTCATTGCTGGGGGCAAGGAGCAACGTCGCCAGAACACGCCCACGCGCGGCTACATGTCCTATCACGAAACCACACTTCACTTTGGACTCGGCGAGGCCGCGACAGTGGACAAACTCACCATCGACTGGCCAAGCGGCCTCCGCCAGGAACTCACGGAGCTCGCCGCGAATCAGCATCACCACATTGCAGAACCAAACCAAGCTCCACCGTCACGCCCAACGGCCATTCCCTCGCCAGATCCGCTCTTTAAACGAAGCACTGTCGTCGATGGATTCGCCCACATTGAGAACACCTACGACGATTTCCAAGAGCAGCCCTTGCTTCCTAACAAACAGTCACAGTACGGTCCCGGCCTTGCTGTGGGTGACATAGACAACGATGGCCAAGAGGATTTCGTCCTCTCAAGTGCTGCTGGCAAGAATCTTCTCTTTGGAAAGCGCAAAGCAGACGGCACGTTTGCCAAACTCGATCCTTTCACGGCCAAACCATCGTCCAAGAACGCTCACTATGTCGAGGAGTTAGGCCTCCTCCTATTCGAAGCCGACGGCGATGGGGACCTTGATCTTTACGTTGTCAGCGGAAGTTACGAGTGGAAGCTCGGCACCAAGTATGATGTCCTGCTACAGGACAGGCTCTACAAGAACGACGGAACCGGAAACTTCACTCTGGATATGGAAGGCCTGCCAGTTATGAAATCGAGTGGTGGCACCGTGGTCACGGCTGACTGGGATCGAGATGGCGATCTCGACCTCTTTGTCGGCGGCCGCGTCGTGGGAGGAAAATACCCGACGACTCCAGACACTTACCTCCTACGCAACGAGGGTGGACGCTTTATTGACGTAACAGACGTGGCAGCCCTTGGCCTCAAACAAACCGGGATGGTGACGAGCGCTCTGTTCACCGATGTCGACAACGACGGCCAAAGCGATCTGTTAGTCGCCCATGAATGGGGACCAGTGAAATACTATCACAACAGCAGCGGTAAGTTCACAGATCAAACAGAGGCAGCTGGACTTGCCGAACTCACTGGTTGGTGGAACAGCCTCGCCAGCGCTGACTTCGACTTGGACGGTGACCTCGACTACGTCGTCGGAAACTTCGGCCACAACACCAAATACCACGCCTCTGCAGGGTTCCCCACCCTCCTCTACTACGGCGACTTTGAGAAATCTGGTACTCCGCAGATCATTGAGGCCGAGTTCGAAGATGAAACGCTCTACCCCGTGCGTGGCCGCAGCTGTTCGACTAACGCCATGCCCCACCTGGCCAATAAGTTTAGTTCCTACCACGACTGGGGCATGGCCCCCTTGCAGAACATTTACGAAGAGAAATCCCTCACCGATTCGCTTCGTCTGGCAGCGACCACCCTCGACAGTGGCGTCCTCATCAACGATGGCGGCAAGTTCACCTTCCAGCCACTGCCTCACATTGCACAAATTGCACCCATCTTCGGTGTCGTGACGCAAGAGCTCGATGGCGATGGTATTCCCGATCTCTACGTCGTGCAGAATTTCTATGGGCCTCAAGTCGAAACGGGCCACATGGACGGAGGCGTCAGCCTCCTTCTAAAAGGAAACGGAGATGGCTCCTTCGCGCCGATCAACCCCCGTGACAGTGGTCTCATCGTGCCGAGAGACGCCAAGAGCCTCGTCGTTACGGATCTGAACAACGACGCACGGCCCGACTTCCTCATCGGGAGAAACAACGACACGATGATTGCCTACGAAAACCACACCAACGCTGGGAAGATCCTCAACGTCACCCTCCAAGGCCCCGCCAAGAATCCCACCGCCATCGGAGCGCAGGTCCAAGTTAAGCTCGCCAACGGCAAGACCCAAACCGCTGAAATGTCAGGTGGCTCCGGCTACCTCTCCCAAAGTACCAGCACGCTAGCGTTTGGTCTGGGCAAGGCCAACGCCCCCACATCCATCACCGTCCGTTGGCCAGATGGAACGTCCAAAGACTACACTACGGGCCTCGACCTTCCGAAGGTTACTCTGAAGCCGTAGCGCGATAGCAAAAGCAAAGTAGCTCTGACATCCTGCCAGAGTCGAGTGCCGGGCTAGCGCCGGTCCTTGAGGCATCGGCTTACTAATTCCAGAAAGCCAACGCACAGCCTAACGTGAGCACGCCATAGGCGAGGCCCCCGATACAGGCCGCTTTCCAACGCGACGCTCCATGACTCAGCCAGGAAATCTGATCACGCATGAGGTAAGGCATGCCTACCCAGAACATACCGAAGATGATCCAGACATAAGCTAGGATTGGGAGAAGAAGTTTCGTCCAAGCCATCGTCTCCGGCACCTTGAACCACGCCGCATCCAACACGACACAAGCCGCCAAGAGCATGAGCGTCCCTAACGCTCTTACCGACAAGAATTCTTCAACAAAGAAGACGACCAAGACATAGGCAATCGGAATGACAAAGAGGATCTTCTGCCGCAACGGACCAAATTCACCCAAGTCCATTGAGGACACGACCCAAAACGTCCAAAGTGCATTAATCGTCATGATCACCACGCCAATGGCGCGGTTCCGTGGGAATTCGCTGAGGATCGAGCGCATGGACTTGCCATTGAGCAGAGCGGCGAGGTGCGTGGCGATAAGGCCGATTCCGAGTACAATGCCCGTCGTCTTGAGGTCCGTGTTTTGATAGATCATGGAAAGTGTGGCGTGAGTGAGCTAAACGAATGCTGGTTCGTCCGCCATGATGAGATCGCCATAGAGACTGAAGCCGGTGGTTTCGCGAATGTGAATGTCGACCATCTCGCCCGTGTGCCGCTGAGCATTGCCGTCAAAGATTACTATTTTATTGTTGCTCGCACGACCCGACATTCGTTCTGCATTGGTCTTGCTAGGGCCCTCACAGAGTACCCGCATAGTCTCGCCGACGAAGGTGGCGTTCTTGCGAGCAGAGATCTCGTTCACGACCTTGAGAAGGTCTTGATTGCGCTCCTCTTTCACCTTCTCAGGCAGTTGAATGGACTCATCCATTTCCGCTGCGGGTGTGTTCTTACGCTTGGAGTAGCGGAAGACGAAGGCGTTATCGAACTCGATCTGCTTCACAAGGTCACGCGTGGCGATGTAATCTTCTTCGGTCTCGCCAGGAAATCCAACGATGATGTCCGTCGTGATTCCAAGGTCAGGACGGGCTGCTTTCATACTCTCACAAATCTCAAGGAATTTCGCTGCCTTGTAAGGTCGATGCATCTCTTTGAGGATTCGATCAGAGCCCGACTGCATCGGGAAGTGAATGTGAGAAGCTAACTTTGGAAGGTAGGTAAACGCTTCGACCAGATCTGCCTTGTAACCAATTGGATGCGGCGAGGTGAAACGAATCCGCTCCAAGCCTTCAATGGCATGAACCGCTTCGAGAAGTTGCACAAACGGACTCTTGTTGTCAACTTTCGGAAACTCGTGACGACCGTAAAGATTCACAATCTGACCTAACAACGTCACTTCTTTTACGCCGCGATCAACCAAGCTTTTAACTTCATCGACGACCTCTTGAATGGGGCGACCACGTTCACCACCACGCGTGTAAGGCACGATGCAGAACGTACACTTCATGTTGCACCCCTGCATGATAGAAACGAAAGCGGTCGCCTGTTTCTCGGTCAGGACATGATCACGAATCGTGTTCTGGCTAGCTTCTTCCTCTTCGACATCCACAATCGTCTGGCGAAGGTCGTCCATCCGATGCTCAAGCCGTGGCCTGAGCAAGGCGTCCACATGATCCACCACTTTGTGGTATTTCTGCGTGCCCACCACGAGGTCCGTATGAGGCACATTCTTTAGAAGCTCCGGACCCCGGCTCTGCGCCATGCAGCCCATGAATCCGTAGACCAAGTGAGGAGTCTTCTCCCGATACTTCCCCATGTTCCCCATCTTTCCCAAAGCCTTCTGCTCCGCCTGATCACGCACACTGCAGGTATTGATCAGAATGACGTCTGCCTCCGTTTCCTGCGGGGTCATCGTGTATCCACGCTCCTCGAACATCTGGGCGACCTGCTCCGAGTCGCGGACGTTCATTTGGCAGCCGTAGGTCTTAATAAATACGCGGGGCATGGTTGGAAAAGCCCCTACGTAAGCAGCTTTTCCCGGGGTGACAAGTGGCGTCACAAGAGGACATTCCTTTCCAAATGATCTTGCTTGATGTAGGCTATCTGCCATGGGCGAAGCCGCCGATTATCCGAAAAACTGGTTCCCCTTCTCGGAATACGTCAATGGCGAGACCGTTGCCGACAAGCGCCATGAGTATTTTGACGGGAAGGTGTTTGCAACGGCAGGAGCTAGCGAAAACCATGAGATTGTTGCCTTGAACCTTGCTGGTGCAATCAACCAACATATGGATGGGAAAGGCTACCGGGTCTTCAAGGGCGATATGAGGTTAAAGATCGCGCTTCCCAAGCGTGCCCTCAGTTACTATCCAGACATCATGGTAACCTGCGATCCCGAAGATTCGGATCAGAACTACAAAGAGTCTCCCGAGCTGCTCATCGAGGTTACGAGCAACTACAAGGCCGACCACATGGAGAAGCTCTTTGCTTACCAGCAGATCCCTTCCCTAGAACAGAACCCGATTATCGATCAAGATCCTAAGGTGAAAAAGGCGTCGCTATATCAACGCTCTCAAGCGTGGGACCAGGACGATGAAGCTCCTAACGGAGTGATACAACCAAGCTCGATCGACTTCACAATACCGCTGGAGGATCTCTACTCTAGGTCTCCTAGCGTAGCCTGACGATGTTCGAAGATATTGATCGTTTTATCCTCTACTTGGCCACTGAAAAGGGCCTTTCCACGGCCTATCAGCTCTCGACCCGACGCTCGCTTGAGGGCTTTGCTGCATGGGCTAAGAAGCAAGGCGTTTCGTCATGGGCGAACGTCGAGCTACCCTTGCTCACCCGCCACCTCTCTGAGCGGAAGAAAGACGGCCTTGCCACGGCGAGCATCCGCCTCCTCGTCATTGCCCTAAAAATCTTTTACAGGCATCTGGAAAGCCGTGGCCGGGTTTCAAAAAATCAAGCAGACGCCCTACTTGCTCCCAAAGTCAGCCGCTACCTACCTGAAACACTCAACGAAATTGAAGCCGCTCAACTCATCGAGTCCATTTCCTTGGAAAGGCCACTCGGATTGCGAGATCGCGCGATGTTAGAAATGCTCTACGCCAGTGGCTTGCGCGTGTCTGAGTTAGTCAATGCGCGCCTTGAGCACCTCAATCTCGATGATGGCTTCATTCGCGTTACAGGCAAAGGCAACAAGACTCGCCTTGTCCCCGTCGGCGGTGCTGCGCGTGAAGCCGTCGCTGCCTACCTCGAAAAAGAGCGCCCGAAGATGGTGAAGTCTCACACTAGCAGTGAGGTTTTTCTATCTATTCGCGGGAAAAGTCTCACGACCGTCAGGATATGGCAAATCTGCAAGAAACGTGCTCAAGAAGCGGGCCTTGAAATCAGCGTCTACCCCCACCTCTTGAGGCACTCCTTTGCCACCCACCTCTTGAGCAATGGGGCAGACTTGCGCATTATCCAAGAGCTGCTCGGCCACGCTGACATTGCAACGACGCAAGTCTACACCCACGTGGACAACCAGCGCTTGAAGAGCGTGCACCAGAAATTTCACCCACGAGGGTGAACCACTCGCTGGATAGCGTCTGCCGTTCTGACGGACGGTTTGGCCCGCATACCTTTAAAGGCTTATGTAAATACGTGACTTGCACTACCGATTTGGTATCAAGTGCCAACGAAGGCGTGGGCGGGTGCCACTTCACCGCGTTCGCCAGCAACGACTTCCAACTCACGCACGAAACCAACATGATACCACTTCCAAAAAAAACTCACTGCTGAATTCCTCGGCACCCTTTGGCTTGTTCTCGGCGGCTGTGGCAGTGCCGTCCTGGCCGCTGCCTTCCTTGCAAACCTTGGTGAAGCCGCGACGCCATTCCATATTGGCATCGGACTCCTTAGGGTTTCCGCAGCCTTTGGTCTCACCGTCGTTACCATGGCTTTCTCGATTGGTCACATTTCAGGCTGCCTTCTCAATCCCGCCGTCTCTGTTGGCCTCGCCGTGGGCGGTCGATTTCCAAAGAGCGAGTTGCTACCCTACATCGTTGCCCAGGTCCTGGGCGGTATCGTAGCTGCAGCGATCTTATACGCCATTGCCTCCGGCGCCGCAGGTTTCGATGCCAAAGCAGGCTTTGCTTCCAATGGGTTCGGAGAACTTTCGCCAGGCAACTACTCGTTGGTCGCCGTCCTCATCGCCGAGGTCGTACTCACCGCGTTCTTCCTCTTTGTCATCATGGGCGCTACCGACGGGCGCGCGCCAGCAGGATTCGCCCCGTTGGCCATCGGTCTCTGCTTAACACTCATTCATTTGATTAGTATTCCGGTCTCGAATACCTCGGTCAATCCCGCCCGAAGCACAGCCACCGCTATCTTCGCAGGCGGCGTCTACATTACGCAGCTCTGGGCTTTCTGGCTCGCGCCGATCCTTGGTGGCGCTTTGGGGGCTCTAGCTTACCGCTTTGTGGCTTCCAATTCCGAGAGTTAATCCTAGCTTTACAACCAATCGGTCACTACCCTTCGATTGGGTAGCGGCCGATTGCGCTACACCTTTGTAGGTCCAGAGAGCTTGACATCACTCTCTAACTTGGAGACACCGCGTGATGGCGAACAAACTTGGCGTGATCACCGATGGAATCAGCAGAGACTTCGAGCGTGCGCTCCAAGTGCTAACAGAGGCTGGATTGAACTACGCAGAACTCCAATACCTCTGGGAGAAAGAAGTTGGTGATCTCAACGACGACGAGATGGCCAAGGCCAAGGCACTCATCGACAAATACGGCGTCGACATTTCCTGCATTTCCCGACACAACTTCGTCGGCATGCTCGTTGGGGATACTGAAGTCGGTGACGAGAACTTCAACAAGCACATGGACGGGCTCAAGCGCTGCATTACCATGGCTCGCGAGGTCAAGGCAGACATGGTTCGCATCATGAGCTTTCGTCGTGACATGATCCTCTTTGGCAAAGGCGGTGCCGAGCACTGGGTCGTGGCCAAAGGCGCCTGGGACAAGTTGTTAGAACTCCTCGCACCGCCCGTGAAACTCGCTGAAGAAGAAGGGGTCCATTTAGTCTTGGAGACGGGCAATAACGCGATGGTTCCTTCTGGGTATCTTGGCGGTAAACTCATTCGAGAGATCGCGAGTCCTAATCTGAAGATCCTTTGGGACCCAGCCAACAGTCTCTACGCCAATGAGAAGACGTTTCCCGACGGCTACGACGCCCTCGGCATCGAGAACATCGGCCACATCCACATCAAGGATGCCCTCGTCGACATGCCCAAGGCCACGGTGGAGTTCTGCGAACTCGGCGCTGGCGACATGGCAGGTTGCCTTTCACCACTCGCAGAGAAGCTGAATGCTGATGGCTATAACGGGCACATCTCACTTGAGAGCGTCTATCGTCCCGATGGCGGCGACTTTGAATCTGGCTTCAAAGCATCGGTTGGACTTTTTAAGGAGCTCTACACGTAGGTTAAACGACGCTTGAGTGTTGCCTAGAGTAGCACGGGCATCCTGCTCGTGACTCCGGCTGGAAGCCGGAGTCACATTGTTAGTAACATTTTTCCTATGACAATCTTAAGGATGTGTAAAGTTTGGAGCCCAGGTTTGCTGTTTCAAGGCAGGCCGCTGACCAGACTTGGGATACGTCGTGGGAAGGATCTCTTTCAGCTTCGCTGAGAGTTCTGCCACTACGACTGATTGGTCCTGTTTCTCTGCTAGATTCGTTAACTCTAGTGGGTCGCTCTCCCGGTCATACAGTTCACGACCAGATTTCCCGCCGTCCCACTCTGTGTAGCGCCAACGCGGCGTGCGAATCGAATAGCCATCGAAACTGGCTTTCTTCGCGCGTCGTTGGACATGCGTGAGAGCCCAACCTCGGCCGGGCGCATTCGGCTCCTTCAGCATCGGCGCCAAGCTTTGACCTTGAAGGTTCGTCGGCGCTGTCACCCCACACAATTCCGTGAGGGTGGGATAGAGATCCACTAGGCCCACAGGTGCCTTAGCCACCGTGCCAGCCTGCCCCACTCCCGGAGCTACAATCAACAAAGGCACTCGGGCGCTTTGTTCAAAGAGACTTTGCTTCTGCCAAAGACCATGCTCGCCCATGTGATAGCCGTGATCGCTGGTGAAGACGATAATAGTATCATCAGACAACCCAAGCCGATCTAGAGCCGATACTACCCGACCGACCTGGGCGTCCATGAAACTAATGCTCGCGTAATACGCCTGAATGGCCTGTCGCCGTAGCGGATCCGTTAGCAAATCATGGTCCTTCTTATGACTCTGCAAACCCGCCGTCGGGATGTCTTGCTGATCCTCTTTCCATCCGGTCACGACGGGCATGGCTTCAAGGTCATAGGGCTTAAAGTAAGATTCCGGCGCTACATACGGCGTGTGTGGTCGATAAAAACCCACCGCGAGAAAGAAGGGGCGTTCCCGCTCTTTGGCACACCGCTCTAACACCCATTCTGCATCCTTGGCCAACATGGCATCCGTATGGCGCGGATCTGGATTGGGTGATGCATACCAGCTCAACGTACCGCCAAAGCTTCCGGGCTTGAGAGAGAAGATCTCAGATTCTTCCTCGAGCCGATCACAGCCTGCGGGATTGAGTTCGAGCTCCCAAGAACCTGGATCATCATGCCCATTCGTGCCAACCGACTTCGGAACATTGTAGTGATAGAGTTTGCCAATGCGAGCGGCAAAGTAGCCCTTCATGCGAAAGGCATGCGAGAGGCTTTGTTGCTTCGGAATCGTCTGGCGGAAGATCTGTGAGTTTCTCAAGATGCCCGTGCTGTTTGGATAAAGCCCGGTGAGCATCGAGTTTCTGCTCGGACCACAAAGAGGGTACTGACAGTAGGCATTCTCAAAACGCACCCCACGTTTGGCCAACGCGTCGATATTCGGCGTCTTGATCTGGGAGTCACCATAGCAACCCAACGTCGCATTGAGGTCGTCCGAGATGATAAAGAGCACATTTGGGCCAGCTGACCAGGCGCTGACCGTGAATAGAAGGAGCCCCATCCAGCAAGCAAAGTAATGGTTCATAGCTTATGTACCGCAAGAAACGATCTCAGTTGTCAACACCAATCAAGCCACAGGTCAGACTAACACTCTAATGGGACCTTCTGTCTTGCCAGGTGTTCAGCAAATCTACTAGTTTCAAACAAATCCCATTCGACCATGTCAAAAAGTTCTTTGCTAGGCTTCATCGTCCTAGTCATCTCCTTCATCACACCTGTCAGCCGGGCCGCCGAGATCGCTCCCAATAACGCCGCGCTCTCGGACAACCTCTTACTCTGGCTCCGCACCCCGGATATTAATTACGACGAGACAAGCGGCGTTTGGCAGGACGCCAGTGGCCGAGACAACCATACCAACGCGGTAGGCATGTCAGAAGCAGGTGTCGACTATGCAGCAGGCGTGCTTGGATCGGGGAGCAATGCAGGTATCTTTGCTCAGGAATTCAGCACGGTGAATTTCGATGCGACGATAGACGACATGCTCATCGCCGAGGGAATCAATAGTGGGGAAAGCTTGGCCAACCTGACGATTATCACCGTTTACAGTCGTACCATGGTCGAGGGCACGAACGTCTCCATCATCCGTCCGTTAGGCTTTGGCTCCTGGAAACTAGACAACACGGCAGACAATTTCAATCTCGGGACAGATCCTTCCATCCGCAAAGACAACGGAAACATTGGCGCAAATAGCTACAGCGTCCCTCATCCGGAGGATAGCACTTTCTTCATTCGTGCCGCGCGGCTTCATGAGACTAGCAGTGTGAGTGAGTGGTTCAATGTGGACGGCACGTTGGCCAGCACCCTCACGGATACGGGTGCTGCTTATGCCACCGGAACAGACAACTTCGTCATTGGGGATATTCGGGTCGATTCCAGCGATACGGTGACGGCAGACTTGTCCATTGCGGAAGTCATCGTCTACAACCGCGCGCTAGAAGAAGAAGAGATCCAAGGCATCTCAGAGTGGCTTCAGACAAATATAGGGGTAAGCGCTAGCGACGAGGGTGGCCTTGCCGAGGTAGGGTTGCTCGGTTTCTGGTCGTTCAATGAAGGCGAAGGAAGCAATGCAGGCGATCTTTCGAACAATGGCAGGACGGCTGTCGTGCGAAACGGCGCCCCCGAGTGGGGAGAAGGACACACGGGAGGCGGCTTGGTCCTCGATGGCGACGACGATCTGACAGTGACTGGCTGGCACGGTATCAGTGGCAATGCGCCGCGGTCGATCGCTTACTGGACGAAGACGGATTGGGATTCCAGTGCGTCCAGCGGCATTGTTGGCTGGGGAGAGGCAACCACTGGAAAGAAGTGGCACACGCGCACCAATGAGAACGCTGGCAATGGAGTGGTGGGTGCCGTTCGCACCGAAATCGAAGGCAGCTTTATTATCGGAACCACGCCGATTAACGATGGCGCGTGGCATCACATCGTGTCCGTGTTTCCCGAAGGCGGCACACTCATGGGAGATGTGAGGCACTATGTCGACGGAAAGCTCGAAGTCGTGAGCGGCATGGGCAGTGCCACGGTAGAGGTAGACACCGCGAGTGAGGTCAGCGGAACGGAAGTGACCTTTGGATCCCGGCTTCAGGGTGTGAATACCCAGTATTACATAGGTACCATCGATGATGTGGCCATTTGGGACCGCAGCCTAACCGAAGATGAAATTGCGGCTATTGCCAGTGGCCAGGAGCCGCTGAGCGGATCGGCGAAAGATCCTGTCTACCTCGGACCGTCCACGGCGGACTTTGGTCAAGTAACGGGCTTTCCTCCGACCCACGCAAGTTCGTTTGAAATCCGCAACCTCGGAAGAACGAAACCGTTAGAGATCACCGCAGCGACCATTGTCGGAGGGGATGACGATCACTTCACTGTCAACACCTTTCCTGCGAACGTGGCCCCGGGGGCGACCGCTGAAGTTGCCTTCACCTTTGATTCCATGGGCCAGTCAGGTGGATTCCAGAGCACCTTGGAACTGGCGACAAACGACGGTGACAAGCCGACCGTGTCGATTGAGCTCTCTGCCAGTATTGTCAATTTGCAGGGACCTATCGGGCACTACCGCTTGGATGAAGCCTCCGTGGACGACGTCTTGCGCGATGCCAGCGGTCGCGATAATCCTGGCGCTTATTTAGACGGCGCGGGCTCGGTCTCGCTAGGTGCCGCGTCATTGTTCGGCGAAGAGGGAACGGCCGCCCAATTCTCGGGAGGTGGTCATGCTAGAATACCAGGATCCACGATCGGTGGGATCGAAGATTTCACCATCACTACGTGGGCTCAGCTCGACAGCACCGCAGGCTTCCAATCGATCATTTCCAAAGGCGACTCCCCCAACTTTGGCTTGATCAACAACGACGGCGCTCTCGCCTGGTTCGTTGATGGAGATCCAGGCCTGACCGCAGATGCAATCCTAACTGCCGGGACGACCGTTCATCTCGCAGTATCGTACTCGAAGACGGATGACACCGAAGGGGTTGTCGTTCTTTATGTGGACGGCGTGGAAGTCGCACGCGATGAGGCCTCCGCTGGAGTACTTGATGACGATCTGGGCGACCTTACTCTGGGGATTACCAATGAAAGCCTGCCCATGTCAGGCTCGCTCGACGACGTCCAAGTTTACAATCGACCACTGAGCGCTGAGGACATTGCACTGCTCCACGGAAATCCAGGACAATCGTTAGGCGACCTCATTGCCGTCGATAGTGACGGCGACGGCCTGAGTGACGAGGAAGAAGCCACGAGGGGAACAAACGCCTTGTTAGTCGACACCGACGGCGACGGACTCGAAGACGGCGCTGAGATCAACGATCACCTCACCGATCCCGTGAAGGTCGATAGCGATGGTGACCGTTGGCCCGACGGCGTGGAATTGAGTCTCAATCTCGATCCAAATGATCCTGAGAGTTTCGGAGTCATCCCAGCATTACCACCGACTGCACCTGAGTCTTTCAACGAACTCATGACACTTCCCACGTTTAACGGCAATCGAGATACCGAGGATGTCACCTTCCGCGTCTTCATTGATTTCGATCCCAAGCCGGAGGGAGGACGCGAGATCATCTTCGAAAGTGGGGGCGGCACGATTGGCACTTCCGTGGTTTACGAGGAACCTAGCACCGTTGTCATGCGCTCCTCGGGCAGCGGTGGCTTCGCCTTGTCGACCATCAGCTACCCGCTTCCACAAGAGTTACTCGATGGCGGCGAGCAACAAATCATCTTCACTTACGATGTGGAAGACCCCGACGGCTTGTCCACGATCTCGCTCTTTGTCGGCGACGCCCTGGTCGGTCGCGTGAGCAAAGAGTTGGGTGCTGATTGGACTGGTTCCGATGGGGCTTCTTTCGGCTCAGCCAGCGGCAGCATCGCCGGCACGGGTAACAATACGACCTTGTCTGGGGTCGGCTTCACCTCGGGTACGATCAATCTGGAAACTGGCCTCCAATTCTTTGCAGACACGCTCTTCGACTTGTTAGGCGATGGTGACAACGATGGTCTCGATGACGCGTGGGAGCTCAGCTTCTTTCCTGACGACCTCACGGAACTGGGTCCCGATACTGACAACGATAACGACGGCCTCAACGATCTCGGCGAGTTCACGAACGGAAGTGACCCAACCAGGACAGACTCTGATGGGGACGGCCTCTCTGATGGCGACGAAGTCAACGGAGCCACCCCCTCCAGTCCAATCTTGGTCGACACGGATGATGATAGGCTGACGGATAGCGAAGAGATTGCTCTTGGCTCCAGCCCCACGAATCGTGACTCTGATAGTGACGGCTTCTCCGATGGCTACGAAGTCTCCCAGAACACGAGCCCAACCGACGCCAACTCCAAGCCAAACGATCCGTTAGGTGAACCCACCCTCATCTACACGGAAGTCGGTGCCTCAGAATCGTTGGACAGCTTCAGCCAGCAAGACGCGTCCTTCCGAGTGGGCGTGGATTTCGATGCCAAGCCCGAAGGTGATCGCGAGATGCTCTATGAATCTGGCGGTGGCACGGTCGGGATCTCGGTGGTCTACGAGGAGGGTAACAAGATCGTACTGAGATCCGCCGGCAATGGTGGATTCACCGTAATCACCCTTGAGCACAGCCTCACAGAAGCCCAACTCGCCGCCGGAGCACTTGAAGTGGCGTGGGCGTTCGATGTCGATAATGACAATGGCGGCGCTACGGTAACGCTCTTCCTCGAAGGGGAGGAAGTGGCCAGCGAATCCTCGACGGACATTGGTGGCGATTGGAGCGGTACGAATGAAGCCACCTTCGGTACGGCCAGCACGTCTTTTGCAGCAGCAGGAGACAATGTCGCGTTAAGCGATGCGGTGGACTTTGCATCGGGAACCATCGATCTCACCGCAGGGCTCGCCTTTTACTCTGGCAAACTGCTAACGGGTGGTGAAGTCGTCGAACCCACTAGTTTCGAGATTACCAACATCGTGCGCGATGCTGCTGGTGTGACGATCACCTGGCCCGCCGCAGAGGGTGCTACCTACGCTGTAGACTACTCCGAAACTCTAGAAAGTGCCTCCTGGTCCGCCATCGCGACCGGCATCGGTGTTGGCACCTATTCCGATACCGACGCCACTCCGACCGTTAAAAGCGTAGGCTTCTATCGGATTGTGCAAGAATGATCGTAGCTCGACATTCCAATGTCGTAGAAGCCTCACAATATGTTCGCGACTTTGAAAAGTCCCGCCACGACTCCGCTAACCATGCTTCTCCGCGCTCTCTGTCTTGCTCTCGCGATCTTCGCTACGGGATGCCAGCGCGAGGACACCGTCGAGTTTCGCTTCCGCTACTCCAACGCTCAGCCCGTCGGAGCCCTGCGGAGCCAGTCCATGCAGTTCTTCAAGACGGCACTGGAGAAACGGACAGGTGGGCGCATCGCTGTCGATCTCTACTTCGGCGGAGTGTTAGGTAATGAACGCGAGCTGATGGATTTCGTCGCCACAGGAGCGCTGCAAGGCACCCGCGGAGGCTTCTTTGCGGACGCCAATCCGAAGTTCAGCCTCTTGATGATGCCTTTCCTCGTCGATGACTGGGACCAAGCCATGCGCCTCATGGGCAGTGACTTTGTCAGCGAGATCAATCGCGAAGCCGCCAAGCCTGGTTATCACATCCCGGCCACAGGCATCTCGCAGGGGTTCCGTGCCCATACAAATAACCAACGTCCGCTACGTTCACCCGAAGATCTCAAAGGCCTCAAGATGCGGGTGCCCATGCAGGAGGTCTACGTGCAGACCGCGCTCGCCTTTGGTGAGAATCCACAAGAACTCCCATATACGGAAGTGTATCAGGCCCTCCAAACAGGTGTCGTTGATGGCCAGGACAACGCGCCTGCCAATATCTGGGACTTCAAGATTCACGAGGTCTCCAAATTTCTGACAATAACCTATTACGCCACCGGCCCTGATCCCTTCATGGTCAATCTAGAGTGGTATCAGAAGCTTCCCCACGACTTGCAGACGACATTCGATGAAGTTGCCCGCGAAACCATGGCTCTCAGCGATCGCACCAATCGCGAGAAGGAACAGGAATACATTGATCAGCTAAGCGCTGCGCTCGAAACCAACGTCGTCGACGGCGACGCCCTCAAACCCTTTCAACAGGCCGTTCAGCCGGTCTACGATTACTTCATTGAAAAGGGCGATTTCAGTGCCGATGACGTCGAACGAGCGCGCCAAGCCGCTAGAGGAGAAGCGCCATGATCCAGCGTCTCGAACACCTCCTCACCCGCTGTCTTGAAGCCCTGCTCATCATTGGCTTCCTGTTCCTTCTCGCGCTTGTCGTCATTCAAGTCTTCCTGCGTTACGTCCTAAACACCTCCATCACCGGTGCCAACGAAGTGATCATCATTCTCTTCGTTTACACAACGGCCATTGGCGGCGCAATCGCCGCAGGAAGACGCGAACACATCGCCCTGACCTTTGCTATCGATTGGCTGCCGAGCAAAGCGAGACACCTCGTTGATCAGTTAGGCCTCTTCTTGGTTGCCGCTATCAACGCCATCACGGTTTGGTTCAGCTTCCACTGGATCAGCATCACCGGCGATTACCTTATGCCCAGCACGGGCCTGCCTCGCATCGTGGCTCAACTCAGCATTCCGTTAGGCTGCGGACTTGCGACGCTCTACTGCCTAACCAAGGTCTTCACCCTTAAGAACGATAAGGAGGTCGCTTCGTGACCGTTCTCCTCATCAGTCTCCTGCTCTTCCTTGTGCTCGGTGCGCCCGTCGCCTATGCGTTAGGGCTCTCGACCTTCAGCTACTTCCTTCTCGTGCAGCCAGACATCATGCACGTGCTCCCACAGCGCCTGTTCTCGGGGATGGAATCTTACGCACTCATTGCCTTGCCCCTCTTTATACTCATGGGCCAGGTCATGAATGAAGGCGGCATCACCAAGCGGCTCATTCAATTCTGCCTCATGTTTGTCGGCAGATTCCGTGGCGGCCTCGGCTTGGTCAATGTGGGCTCTAGCATGCTCTTCGGCGGCATTTCTGGATCTTCCACTTCGGACACCGCCTCGATCGGTTCGGTGCTCATTCCTGAGATGGAGAAGCGCGGCTATCCCAAAGACTTCGCAGCAGGACTCACCGTCGCCTCCTCCACCATGGGCATGATCATTCCGCCTAGCATTCCCATGATCCTTTTCGCCGTCACGGCGCAAGTCTCCGTCGGTCGACTCTTTCTCGGCGGTGTTATTCCAGGTCTCCTCGTCGGCGTCTTCCAACTCGCTCTCACCCTTTGGATCGCGCATCGGCTAGGCTTTCCCAAAGAGAAAGCCGCCTTCGCCTGGGACCAAGTCGTCCGCAGCCTCTACATTCTCATCATGCCCCTTTTCGTCGTGGGCACGGTCGTCTTCGGCATCGCCACCGCCACCGAATCCGCCGGACTCGGCGTTCTCTATGCCATCCTCGTCGGCTTTCTTCTAACCAAACACCTCACCTGGCGGCAATTCATCAACGTCGTGCGCAGCTCGATCCTCACCAGCGCCAAGATCATGATGATCATCGCCTTCTCCCAGCTCTTCATCTGGGTCCTCGCGCTAGAACGCCTCCCAGAAACCATCGCCACCCTTGTCGAAGGTGCGAACCTCTCGCCCTTCTTCATGCTCCTTCTCATCATTGCTATCATCCTCGCCGCGGGAACGTTCATCGATGTCAGCCCCGCCATCCTTCTCCTCACGCCTGTTTTCCTCCCCGCTATCGTCTCCGCAGGCATCTCCCCCATCCTCTTCGGGGTCATCCTCTGCACCGGCCTCGCCGTCGGTGCCTGCACGCCACCAGTCGGCAATTGCCTCAATGTCTGCGTCATCGTCTCCGGCCTCCGCATCGGTCAAATCTTCCGCGCCGCCTTTCCCTTCCTCCTCGCTAACGTCCTCACACTTGTCTTGATGGCGCTCTTCCCACAACTCGTCCTCTGGCTTCCTGAGCTAGTTATGGGTGAGTCGTAGGAACAGTTAGCCTCTTCCGCTCGGCTCTCTAAAGAATTACACACTGAGTTTTCATTGGGCACAACGACCTGCCTCGATACCTTTCCAGAACATTAATTCACAAGATGGTTCTACCCATTGGGTTGATGCTCTCGTTTACGAATCCGGGTTTCGCTCTGACGGAGTTTCCTCACGAGATGAAGGTATTCAAGACCTTGGAAGGCCGGTTCGAAAAGACTTGGAAAAACCCGCCAAAGATAGACTCCACGCAAGCTATCATGGTCAATTCTTAAGCAGTGGCTACTATTTCCATCTCACCGAGGAATAGCTTCTCGCTGATGGCTGTGGCACGATTACGATGCTCTGGGTTTTCTCGTATTTACCCAGAGAGAAAAAAATACGTCGCTTGGCGATTGGGCCCTAGAGTCGAGGGTCCAAGACCCATTTACAACAAAAGGCTCTGGGATTCTAAAGGCAAGCAACTCGCACTGAACTTTACTTCTGGTCCCCAATACAAAGCTCGTCATTTCACATTTTCCCCGCCTACTAAAGAAGCCTCTTATCCAACGATCACATATATCACCAATTGTAAGCCAAGCACCGATCCTTCAGAGAAGCCCTAGTGCTGTTGGCAAGAATATTTAGATCAGGCCAGCAACAGCAGGTCTACACACTTGCGTCCCAAGCTTGTTCACCCAAGATCCTCTTCGTGCAGCCTCATTTCCAATCGATCCTTATCCTCACCGGTAGCTTTGGGCACGGGCACAATACGGCTGCATACAATCTAGAGACGGCTTTCCGAAACGCTCTAGGATCGGAATCCGCCGTAGCTGTGGTGGACTTTTTTCAGGATGCCTACCCATGGAGCAACGGTCTTCTGCGCAAGGGCTACGGCCTAGCCATCAATCAGCTTCCGCGCCTCTGGCAGTTTATCTATGGACAGGCCGATCGCGAAGGCGGGCCTAAGTTGGTTCCAGTAAAGACCTTTGGTCGCCAACTTCGGCGTTGCTTCGACAAACATCAGCCCACCGTGGTGGTGTCGACGTTTCCAATCTTCCCTTTGCTTATCGAAGAATGTTATCCTGACTCGGCGGCACGACCATTCTCGGCGGCGACCATGATCACCGATGCCATTAGCATCAACGCGATTTGGTGTCAGGGTCACAGCGATCTGCTCTTCGTTACGGACAATTGGTCAAAAGAGATCGTCATGAAGCAGGGCATCCCCGAGGAACGGATTCGAGCTCATGGTTTTCCGTTATCATCGCCAATTGAATCCTCTTCGTTGAAAGAGCTGCCGTCCGCCAACCCCCGCATACTCTACCTTCCGACGACCACGACTGGCCATGTAAAAGCCACGCTCGCTGAGCTGCTCCCTTGGTGTCAAACCCACAAAGCATTCCTGACCATCGTCCTTGGCTCGCACGAGAAACGACTGAGCTTTGTCGTCCGCACTGCAACCGACGGCCTCGAGAAGGTCACCGTTTATGGCTGGCGCAAAGATGTTTCGAATCTGATGCACGAGCATCACCTCACACTAACCAAAGCCGGCGGCGCCACAGTAAGCGAAACATTAGGCGCCCAGTGTCCTACACTGCTGAACTACGTCGTGCCTGGCCAGGAAGAAGGCAATGCTGAGCTTCTCAAGCGCAGTGACTGTGGACGTCGCATCAACAATTCAAGCGAGCTGCCCACCGCTCTCTCAGAGATCCTCGTCAATGACCAAGCCGCGGTTTGGCATCGCTATCGAGCAAACTTGAAAGCGATGAACCGCGCTGAAGCTTCTGAGAATATCGTCAGGGACATCCTAAAACTCTAGCAGTTACCTTGTATCGTCCGACACCCCTGGCTTCAGGTGCCGCAGGCAGTTGAACCAAATGATGGCAAAGCCAGCTGCAGTAATGGCAGTGCACAAGAACCCGGCGACAGGCTTAAGCAAGACAAAGTAGCCGATGGCAAACGTCGCACCATAAATGAACAGCATGCCTCCAATGAAGTTCAGGAAGAGGCCTCGAGACACCGGCTCAACATTGGGGTTATCCTCGCGATAGCTCCCCCAGAACCCACCAGGCTGAACCCGTTTGTAAAAAGCTCTCAACCTCTCCTCCGGTTCCGGAGCCGTCAGGAATGTCGCCGTTAGCCAGGCGATGAGGCAGATCGGAACGATGATCAGCAGTTGCAAATGGAAGGCCCACTCGATCCCAAAGAACTTTGGTAGGGTCTCGAAGAGAGAATAGGTCACTTCAGGGTCAGGATTATTCGCCGTCTGCACGTAAGCGACAATGTGGAAAACGGTGGCGATAATAAATGACGTGGCTAGCGCCGTGATCTCTGACCAGGCATTCACTCGCCACCAAAACCAGCGGAGGATCAATACGAGGCCAATGCCCGCACCCATTGCCCACACGTAAGACCAGGCTTTACCAACCACCGCAACGCCACCAAAGAGGGCCGCAGAAAGCACCATTAACCCCACGGTGATGAGACGACCCACAAACACATAATGACGTGGCTCTCGATCGCATGCCCAGAATCGCTTGTAGATGTCATTCACCAAATAAGACGAGCCCCAGTTGAGGTGACTATCTATAGTCGACATGAACGCCGCGAGAAAGCTGACGATGAGCAGACCCTTCAAACCAGACCCGAGCACCTCTTGCATGACCAGCGGATAACCCGCTTTATCGCCAAGGAGTTGGCCTCCAGGATCCTCAAAGTCGACAAGGTCGGGAAACATCACCAGGGAAGCAATGGCCACGATGATCCAAGGCCAAACCCGGATAGCACTATCCGCCAATTTATACCAAAGCGTGCCTAACAGAGCGTGACGCTCATCTTTCGCCGACATCATCCGTTGAATGATGTATCCGCTCCCATCCGTCCCATGATGGTTCCAGGGCATGATGAGAAGATAGACGAGAACGATGAAGAAAGGAGACGTAAGGAAAGCCTCCAAACCAGGTTCATCCGTTGGAGGGGGAAACATCTGTAAGGTTGTCTCGTTCGCCGGGGGTAGCTCGCGGATAGCTTCCTGTAATTGTTGCGCTTCCGCATTATCCGTAAGATCCACGCCAGAAGCCTCAAGCGCTTCTAACTGTTCTACTAGCGGAGCTCGCTCAATCACCGCCGCCTCCAACTTCTCCAGCAAGGCCGACATACCGCCCACGTGTTGCACTGCTAGAAACGCGAGAATAATCGCCCCAATCATCGCAATTCCAAACTGAACGACATCCGTCACGACAACGCCCCAGAACCCTGATAGTAGCGAATAGACAAGCGCAATGACGACCAAGCCCCACATCGCCGTGTTCTGTTCGATGCCCATGGTGACCGCAAGCACGGAACTCATACTCCCAAGAACCCATCCCATCACGATGAGGTTAAAGATGATGCCGAAGTGCACTGCCTTGTAAGCCCGTAGGAAAGCCGCCGGTTTGCCGGAATAACGAATCTCAAGAATCTCATTGTCTGTTAGGACGCCAGATCGCCGCCAAAGACGTGCGAAGAGAAAGATTCCAAGCAAGGTGCTGAGGCCCCAGTTCCACCAAAACCAATTTTTCCAAATCCCGCCATCACGCAGGTATTCTGTGATCACGAGCGGCGTGTCAGCGGCAAATGTGGTTGCCACCATCGAGGTACCCAGCACCCACCACGGAAGCGTCCGCCCGGCCAAATAGTACTCTTCGGAACTCCTACTCGCCCGTTTGGCATAGTAAGCGCCCACGCCAAGGGCGAAGAGCAGGTAGGCGATGATGATAGACCAATCGAAGAGGCTGAGACTCACGGGTGCGAACCTAGCGACGATCAGCAATTCTTTGCAATCATTGACGCTTTCTTCGGGCGAACTGAAAGACTGCATGATACTATCCGTAATAACCATAGCGACTAACCTTGGCAGCTCATGAATTACCTCCCCATCTCAATCCTGACGCTCATCTTAGCGTCTAGCTGCAGCCATAATACGGCCTCGAAAGTCCCCATGCGCTCTCCAGACACCATGGTGGTGCTTAATGCGCCCACTCTTGCCTCCAGCTTTCATTTCAAAAACGAGGCCATGCGTCTTTCGAATGACTTCCGTCGGAAGCATGGGCTACCTGCACTTCGCCACAACTCGAAGCTGGAGACTGCCGCTCAAAAGCACTCTTCCGTGATGGCAAAACACGGCTACCTCGGTCACCACCAGCCCGGCAACTCCAGCCGCCCTATGAAGCGTACAGAGAAGGCTGGCTACAAACCTTACATCGTAGCTGAAAACGTCTTCGGACCTAACATGCGCATGTCTGCAATCGATCACGCAACCCTGACTCCCAAGCGCGCCGTCGACGGCTGGATTGGTAGCGCCGGACACCGGCGCAACCTGCTCGATCCTCGTGTCAAAGAAGTCGGCTATGGCTATGTCGATGGGTTCTGGACCCAGCTCCTCGCAGCCCCTGACAAATACAGCTCAAGGCCAGCCGGACCATCGAAGCCAAGACGCAAACGAGTCAGTCCGATGCGCAAGCCCGCTCCCGTGCCTTTCAACTATCGGAATCTCTAAACGATAGTCTCTAGAGTCTGCGGGGTTGACTCCTATGGAAGTGGCCGGTCTGGTCCGCTATCCACCACCTCGCAGCCCTCTTATGAACCTTGAAAATGCCGCTCTCATCGTCGTCGACATGCAGCGGTATTATCTAGAATCGTCCTCCGCCTTCGCGCAGTTCCACACGGATAAGGAACCAGGTTGTCTCGGTTACATCCATCAGCGTTGTTTGGAAACCGTCATTCCTAACATTTCAAAACTCATCAGCAGGTTTGAGTCTGCAGGACTTCCGATCCTCTTCCTCCGCCTGTGTGGAGATGCCGAAGACCGATCTGATCTCCAGCGAACCTTCTCTAAGGTTCATCACCAAGCGGCGGAGCGGGGATATCCCGGTCTCTATCCTCTCCGGAGTGAACCGCATTCCGAGGTGATCTCCCAATTCTCTTCAGCCGACACCGAGCGCACGTTCTGCAAGACGACCTACAGCGCGTTCACCTCAGCTCCTAGCTTTGACGCCCGCTTGCAATCGCTTGGCTGCCAAACCCTCATCTTCACCGGCTTGGCCACAAGCCAATGCGTCGAAACCACGGCCCGCGACGCGGCCGATCGAGACTATCAGATCATTCACGTCGAGAACGCCCAAGCCGACTACTCCGAGACGACTCACCGTGCCTCTCTCTACAGCTCCCAAGGAGTCTGCGGAGGCCAAATCCTCGACACCGGAGATGTTCTGGGCGCTCTAGCACACAACGATAGCAATTAGCCGCCTCTACTTCCCCCACTGCTTGTCTGCAAAGTCCATGAACACCGTCCAATCGGCAATGCCGATTCCATGTTTCCCCGGGCGGATGTGATAGCCAACGGTTTGATTGAGCAACGCATTCTCACTTGGCATATCAGCGTCCTGCAACGCCGTGCTTCCTAACCAATCGTACACTTTCGAGGCCTCTTTAGCCGCCAGAAATTCTCCTTCTGGATCTGCCCAATCATCACCCGTCGCACTACAAATCAGCAACGGGCGCGGAGCCACTGCTGCGAGCAACGTGTGCTGATCCATCGGCAGGAAGTCCTCGCGATCATTAAACTGCTTGAAGGCACCGTTGAACCAGTGCGGGAAGTTAGTATTGATGACTTTGACAGTCTCCCCATGGCGTCGACGGGAGATGGCCGCCCCTCCGCAGCCAGATTGATTGCTGACAACGAGCGAGAACCGTTCGTCGAAAGCCCCTGCCACCAGAGCTGTCTTGCCATTGCGCGAGTGACCCATCACCGCGATTCGTTCCGCATCAATGACCGATAATTGCAGCAGATAATCGGCAGCACGTGACAGCCCGTAGGCCCATGCACGCAAACCTGCCCAGGCATGATCCGCCTGTCCCTCTTCAAGGCTATCCGTCAAGTGAGGCTGAATACCAATACTAGGATCATGATAGTCGGGGTCAATATCTCCATGATAAACCGTGCCCACTGCATAGCCGCGATCGATGATCGCCTCGAAAGGCCAGCGATCAGCCTCAGTACCCCGCGAAGCCGGCGTTGCTCGATTGTCTTCTACCCCATCGCCACGTCCGGGCACCCAACTCGACGTCATCGTCACTTCAGGATCGCTCGTCGTGGTATGATTGCCATGAAAGTTGAGCCCCAGAAAGACTGGCGCCGACTTAGTCACAGCGTTAGGAGTGTAAAGCAGAAGGTCAAACGTCGGCGTGCCCTCGGGGCCAAAATGCACACGCACCTCGCGCTTCGTCGCCTTGCCTCCAAGAGCGCGACGATCCTCCCGCAGTTCCTGAAACCTCAACCTCGTTGGCACGGCCGGCGCGAAACCATATTCATAAAAGGCCAGCTTCTCGAGAAGCTGAGCGCGCACATGCGGCCATTCACTCGTCTCCACCCCTTCTGAATCTATCAGTGTAGGCAAGGCCTTCTCTTCGGACAATTCAGTCAACGGCACAAGGGCACCTTGAGCGCGCTTGATCTGTGCCGTCACAGGAAGCTGCCTCACGATCTGCCTAACCACTTCGCCTGCCAGCACTACAGAACCTTCCGGTGTGAAGTGAACGTCCTTGGAACGCTGAATCGCCTCTTGCCGCTCAAGAGCAAAGCCATAAAGATCATTGATAGGTATTCCTTTGGCCCGCATCAGAGAAGATGCCCGGGCGTTGTAGCGTCCGGCATCTGCAGGCAGCCTCCCCGCAGCCCCTACGGGAATCGGCGTGGTCGCACACCAGATCAACGCTGCCTCCGTCTTCTCCAATCGCTCCACCAACTCCCGTAGATTCCGAGCGTAGTCCTCCACTGGAACCATGATTTCCCCTTCTTCGACCGGCACTTTCTTCCCGTTGTGACGCGGCTCCGAACCTGACTCGATGTACTTCAGGTCATGCAGGCCCCAGTTGAAATGGATCACATCCCAAGGCTTCTTGCGTAACCATTCCTCCAAATGGTCCAGTCCTCGCAACGTCGGGCCACAATTCGTCGGTGGTCGATGAACATTCGCCACCCCAGCCAGTTTCTCACGCACTGCCAACGTGTAGCCAATCGAAATAGAATCACCAATCAGCAAGACTCGTGGCAACCCAGGCGTATCCTCGATTGGATCCAGAGGCTTTGGTCTGGTATTCTGTGAAAGCGCTATACTTGTCATGCTCAGAAAGAGTAAGATCGTTCGCATCCCTCGTTCTCCCCCTTTCCACCGAGAAAGGCAAGCCCGGTCCGCCTGGGATAAGGCGTGACCTACGCCGCCATCTGGCCTACCTCTTCTGCATGACAAAGAGACTCGTAAATCTTCTCACTCTCCTCCTGCTGCCACTAATCGCCACGGCTCAGGAAAAACCTAATGTGTTGCTCATCATCTCGGACGATCAATCCTGGACTGACTACAGTTTTATGGGGCATCCCCAAATCGAAACACCCCATCTCGATAAGCTTGCCGCCGAGTCCCTCACCTACACCCGTGGGTATGTCACCAGCCCACTCTGCCGCCCCTCGCTCGCCTCAATTCTAACAGGTCAGCATACGCACAAACACGGCATCACAGGCAACGACCTGAAATCGCCGAAGAGGAAAGACCTCAATGGCATGACCTCTCGTAGGCATCCCGACTGGGCCCCCAAGAATGAGCAACTCTACGCTGGCTTCGTGAAACACCCCAATGTCGCGCGTGCCCTGAACGACGCTGGCTATCTCACGTTACAAACTGGCAAATACTGGGAAGGAAAGCCTCAGCGCGCCGGGTTCACCCACGCCATGACCCATGCCGACCCCGCACGCGGCGGACGTCATGGCGACAGTGGACTCAAGGTCTCGCGCGAAGGCATTCAACCAATCAAAGACTTCCTTGATGAATCCAAGTCTTCGAACAAGCCCTTCTTCATCTGGCATGCTCCATTCCTACCACACACGCCACACAATCCTCCCAAAGAGCTCATGGAGAAGTATCTCAAACGCGAACCCAATAAGTTTCGTGCCCGTTACTTCGCCATGGTCGACTGGTTCGATCAAACCTGCGGCGAGCTGTTAAGCGAACTCGACAACCGCAATCTAGCAAAGAACACTATTGTTCTCTACGTGACCGACAACGGTTGGATCCAAGACACCGAATCCGCACGGTTCGCCCCGCTCTCCAAACAAGACCCACATGAAGGCGGCATCCGCACTCCCATCATGCTCAAATGGCCTGGCAACGTTACCCCAGAGATGGACAAGACCACCCTCGTCTCCTCCATCGACCTCGCTCCGACCATCCTCAAAGCCTGCAACATCGCGGTCCCGCCAACCATGACTGGACTCGACCTCCGTGACAAAGCTGCCCTCCAGACGCGCAATGCCATACATGGCTACGACGGAAACCACGACATCTTCGATCTCGAAAACCGAACCTCCAACATGGAGACTCGCTACATCATTGAAGGCGACTGGAAACTGTTAGAACATCACTTTAGCCCCACCCTCTTCCGAGCCCACAACGGCGTCTTCACCGGCAAAGCCGACAACAAAGAAGGCAAGCCCGAACTCTACAACCTAATCAAAGACCCTCACGAGAAGGTCAACTTGGCCGCTCAGAATCCTGACCAAGTCAAAGCCCTCCAGGCGAAGATTCTCAAATGGTGGAACAGTTAGCACTAAGTCTTCACACAATCCTAGCTCACAATGCACGAATCCAACCAACTCCCAACGAACACGTATTTCATCGAGGTGTCTGGAGCTGGTCTTCCCGAAGTGGATGGCCTCTTCGTTCCGTCCACCGCCCCTCCCACCGAATCTGAATCCGGCACCGTTTCAAGCCTAGGCTATTGGAACGGCAGAATGGCTTGGGATCGCGCTGATGGTAAAAGCGCTAGGAGTCCAGCTCTCTCCTACTCAAACAGCTACAAATCGTGGAGAATCTGTCGCCTCGATGGTCATCTCGCCTATGATATGACCTGTGAGGACGAGTTGCCGCCAACCGACAAAGAATGGCATGTCTACAAGAAAGGGGTCGTGCCTGCTCCCAAAGTCGTTCTCCATCACTATGACCCGCGACTTGGTTGTCCCAAGCCCAACGTTGTCTTTGTTCTTGGTGGCCCAGGTACTGGAAAAGGAACCATGTGCGAACTCGCCGAGTCTCAACTTGGCTGGACACATTTGTCGACTGGAAATCTACTCCGGACTGAGCTGGAGGCTGGAGGCCCGAGTGCCGCTACTATCGGAGAATACATCAATGCAGGGAAGTTGGTTCCCAACGAAATCGTCATGACGCTGCTCAAGGATGCGATGGAGCACATCACAAGAACCACTGGCCGAAATAACTTTCTCCTCGATGGGTTTCCACGTTCCCTAACGAACTTGGAAGGATGGTACGAGATCTTTGGTCGAGATGCGGAGCTTCCGAAGATGTTGTATTTTGAATGCCCTTACGAAGTTCTCGAGAAACGTGTCCTTGGCCGCGCCAAATACTCTGGCAGAAGTGATGACAATGTTGAGAGCATGAAGCTGAGGTTTGATACCTTCAAAGCCGAGACCTTGCCCACAGTCGAACTATTCAAGGGTAAAAACAAGTGTGTGGAAATCGATACCAGCCAAGACCGGCAGGCCGTTTACAACCTTGTCACCACTAACCTCGCTGAGTACACAGATAAAGAGTTCGCCACCAAACCACTCACCGAACGAGCAGAGATTCTTCTTGGCCTAAAACCGTATCCCAAGGACGATTGACGAGATGCCAGGAATGAAAGAACTGTTCAGAGATCGAGACTACACTTGAGTTGGCTACTTTCAATCGGTGTTAGAATCTGGGGGAATCAAGACCTTTGTCCGCAATCAGGATCTGGTCATAATGACGACAGAAGTGCCCATTCCTGACATGTTTCCCGTACTTTGCGTGATGGATGAAGAAGATTATCCACGCGCACTCACCATCCTAAGTGAACTGGAATCTTCAGAAGAGAAAACAGCACCCGAAGAAACCACGAAAGGCATATTCGTTGTTGGGTTCGCAGCAGGCAAGTCTGTTTAAGTGATAGAACAGCTGATTTACGAAGATGGCATCTCCTACTGGGCCTTGGCGATGCGGGCGACCTTAGCATTCACGGCCATGTGGATTATCTGGATTACAGTGAAAGGGTGGCGTTCTTCTAAACAAACTCTGAAATGAGAAAGATCACCCTTCC
>Ga0213868_10000012_pt1 | contig 147773 bp, 131 predicted proteins | sample PICome_9_FD_160087 | JGI IMG/M metagenome (GOLD analysis project Ga0213868, IMG submission 160087) | Coastal seawater microbial communities near Pivers Island, North Carolina, United States - PICO127 | ecosystem: Environmental > Aquatic > Marine > Coastal | place: USA: North Carolina... | reverse complement strand
TAGACAGCACTGAATCTTTAAATTTAGTCGAAATAATTTTATTGAAAATCCCATGTTCTTTGAAATATTCAAAAGCATCTGCATCGAGTACTTCTGCCCATTTGTAACTATAATAACCTGAAGAATACCCTCCTTGAAAAATATGTGCAAATGCTGTACTCATACAATTTTCTGCAACGTCAGGAAACAAGGAAGTCTCTTTAAAGACTTCTAATTCAAGAGCTTTTACATCTGTTATTTTTGATGGATTTTTACCATGCCAAAACATGTCGAGTAATCCAAAACTCAATTGACGCATGGTTTGTAATCCCTCGAGAAAAGAAGCAGATTTTTTAATTTTATTGATTAAATCCATAGGAATAAGTTCGTCAGTTTGGTAATGTCTTGCAAATAATTGCAATGCTTCCTTTTCATAGCACCAATTTTCCATTATTTGACTAGGAAGCTCCACAAAATCCCAATGAACAGACGTACCTGAAAGACTTGGGTATGTGGTATTTGCTAAGATGCCGTGAAGGGCGTGACCAAATTCATGAAATAGTGTGGTAACCTCACTAAAAGACAATAAAGATGGTTTTGTTTTTGTTGGTTTTGTAAAGTTGCAAACAATCGAAATATGAGGTCGTTGTTCTGTGCCATTGTGTTTGGACTGCGGCCTGTAAGAAGTCATCCAAGCACCATTTCGTTTTCCTTTTCGTGGAAAAAAATCTGTGTATAAAATACCTATTAATTCTCCAGCGGAATTACTGACTTTATAGGTCGAAACATCTTTATGATATGTATCGATATTGTGAATGTGCTCAAAATTTAAATCGTAAAGCATAAAAGCAATTGTGAATGCTCCCTTCAAAACATTTTCCAATTTAAAAAATGGTTTTAATTGCTCTTCATCTAAATGAAATAACTTTTGTTTTAATTTTTCAGAGTAGTAAAGCGAGTCCCATTTTTCAAGTCTTTCAATGTCATCAAGCTTTATCGCATATTTTTCAAGTTCATTAAACTCTTTTTGTGCTGCAGGCTTTGCTTTTTCTAATAACTCGTTTAAAAATGCTAGTACTTTTTTTTGGCTCTTTGCCATACGTTCTTCTAACACAAACTCTGCATGTGTTTGGTAGCCCAATAATGTTGCACGTCTATATCTGAGTTTAGCTATTTGTAAAACAATGTCTTGATTATCATATTGATTATTTTTGAAAGCTTTTTTTCCAAATGCCAGCGCTAATTTCTTTCTAAGATCACGATTGTGTGCATAAGTCATAAAAGGCACGTAACTTGGGTAATCGAGGGTTATCATCCAACCAACTTCATTACTGTTTTCTGCCAATTGCCTTGCTGATTCTTTCACATCTTCTGGTAATCCAGCGAGATCTTGTTTCTGTTTAATGATCATCTTAAAATGATTACTTTCAGCAAGTAAATTCTCTCCAAATTGTAATTTTAACTGACTTAATTTTTTGTCAATATTTCGGAGCTCATCTTTTTCTGAATTTGTAAGATTTGCGCCATTTCTTGAAAAACTCTTGTAGCGTTGGTTAAGTAATGTTTTTTGTTCTTCATTTAACATTTCATTATTTGAATTATAAACAGTTTTAACGCGTTCAAACAATGAGGTGTTTAACATGACGTCATTTCCAAAACTAGAAAGAAGAGGAGAGACTTTTTGTGCAATTTCTTGAATGGTTTCGTTCGTCTCGGCAGCATTAATATTAAAAAATAAACTTGAAATCCTATCTAATTCTTGGCCTGAAAATTCTAGTGCTTCAATGGTGTTTTTAAAAGAAGGAATCTCCTTATTGTTAGTAATGTTGTCAATCTCTTTTTGCGCTTTTTTGATTGCAATTTTAAATGCAGGTAAAAAGTCTTCGTCTAAAATTTGTTTAAATGGAGCAGTATTATAAGGTGTTGAAAATTCTTTATTTAGAACGGACATATGACATTAAATGGTTTAAAATATAAGTTTTAAGATGTGTTTTTAAAAAGATAAATATGCTTTTATTCGTGTGTAATAATCAATTAAATGTTATCAATAGTAATTAACAATTTGACAGAGTGAATACAATATTTATTAATTTTAGGCTAACTTTTATAGAGTATAACTCTTATAAATTTTTGATTAATAGCGATTTAAAGCCTCAGTTATTTCTGGGGCTTTAATGATGAATATTCTTAGAGGCCTTGTGAACTTTTAATTTTAGACCTTCTTTGTAGGCTTCAATTTTATCGCGAACACAGGTATCTGAAGTGCCAATTATTTGCCCTGCTAAAATTCCAGCATTTTTTCCACCATCCAATGCCACGGTAGCAACAGGAACGCCCCCCGGCATTTGTAAAATTGATAAAATTGAATCCCAGCCATCAATTGAATTTCTTGATTTTATTGGGACACCGATAACAGGTAATGGTGATAATGCTGCAATCATTCCTGGTAAATGTGCAGCACCGCCTGCACCTGCAATTATAACCTTTAATCCTTTTTTATGGGCATTTTTTCCATAATCAAATAATTTTTCTGGGGTTCTGTGTGCAGATACAATATCAACCTCAAATTTAATATCAAGACCCTCTAAAATGTCTATGGCCTCTTGCATAATTGGAAGATCACTGTCACTTCCCATAATAATTCCAACTAGTATCATACTTATTCACTTATTACTTTTATAGTACTTTTTACTTTTTCTGCTATTCTTCTTGCTTTATCCATCTGTTGATTAACAATCGTGACATGGCCCATTTTTCTGAATGGGCGTGTTTGTTTTTTTCCATAAATGTGGGGTGTTACTCCGTCCATTTTTAATATCTCATCTATGTTTTTATATCGTACATCACCGATATGATTTTCAGCTCCTACAAGATTAACCATAACACCTGCAATTTTACTGTCAGTGTTGCCCAGAGGTAAGTCTAAAATGGCTCTTAAATGTTGCTCAAATTGTGACGTGTAACTAGTTTCAATAGTATGATGTCCTGAATTGTGTGGTCTAGGAGCTACTTCATTTACTAAAATATCATTATTTTCAGTTTGAAACATTTCTACTGCTAAAAGTCCAACATGATTATATGCTTCAGAAGTTTTCAAGGCTACAGATTCTGCTTTGTCTGCAATCTCTTTTGGAATTCTTGCCGGACATATGACATATTCTACTTGATTTGCCTCAGGATGAAATTCCATTTCAACTATGGGGTAAGCTTTCGATTCTCCTTGTTTATTCCTAGTCACGATGACTGATAATTCGTTTTTAAATGGAATTAATTCCTCTGTGATACATTCAACATTAGGCAAGGAATGTAAGTCAGTAAATTGTCTTACTATTTTTACGCCATTTCCATCGTAACCAAATTGAGCACTTTTCCATACAAATGGAAAACTTAGGGTATCGTGTTCTATGGCTGTTGTGATTTCATCTTTGTATGCAAATCTAGAGAAGGATGCTGTCGGTATATTATGGTCTAAATAAAATAGTTTTTGTGTGGCTTTATTTTGAATAATTCTTAAAGTTCTTGCAGATGGAAACACTTGGATGCCATTTTTTTCTAAATCTTCAAGAGCGTTAATATTGACATTTTCGATTTCAATTGTTAAAATATCGACCTTGGATCCAAAATCGTAAACGGTTCTGTAATCCATCAGATCTCCAACATGAAATTCATTACAAGCAATTCTGCTTGGTGCTTCATTACTTGGGTCTAGTACACAGGTGTATACGTCATATTTTCTGGTTTCATTTAAAAGCATTTTACCTAGTTGTCCTCCACCGAGAATACCTAATTTAAATGCAGATGAAAAATAATTTTGATTACTTGATTGATTCACCTCAATTTATTTATGTTACAAAAATACACTTAAATATGAAATCGCATATAAAATCCTAAATCAAAAAACCTTAAAAACATAATCAATTGATTATCTTTGCCCCTTACATTTATTCATATCAGTGATAAAGCTTCACGACAAATATTTCAAACCTTTTATTTCTTCTGAAGAAATTGACAGTGCTATCTCGAAATTAGTAGACCAAATCTCGACTGATTTGGGTGACGAAATACCTGTTTTTGTTGGTATTCTCAATGGATCTTTTATGTTTGTAAGTGATTTTGTAAAAAAATACCCAAAGCCTTGTGAGGTTACATTTATAAAATTAGCCTCGTATGAAGGTTTAAAGTCTACAGAAGACATTCAGAGACTGATAGGGCTCACACAAGATTTGACAGGAAGGACCGTTGTCATCCTTGAAGACATCATAGATTCAGGTAAAACGATGTTTGAGGTGCATAGAATCTTCAAAAATGAAAAGGTTAAACGATTGGTTATTGCCACATTGTTTTACAAACCACAGGCCTACAAAGAGGATTTTAAAATTCATCACATAGGGATGAATATCCCCGACAAATTTATTGTAGGTTTTGGTTTGGACTATGATCAATTAGGAAGAGATTTACCAGAAATTTATCAAATCATAACTACAGAACACATGACAAATATTGTCCTATTTGGACCTCCAGGTGCTGGAAAGGGAACACAAGCGGTTTATTTAAGAGATCATTACGATTTAGTTCATATTTCTACTGGAGACGTATTTCGATATAACATTAAAAATGAAACGGCTTTAGGACTTTTAGCGAAATCATACATGGATAAAGGGGAGTTAGTGCCAGATGAGGTAACTATTAATATGCTGAGTGCCGAGGTAGATAAAAATGCTGACGCAAAGGGATTTATATTTGACGGATTTCCTCGAACAAAAGCGCAAGCTGAATCGTTAGATGAATTAATGAACACCAAAGATTCGAAAATAAATGCAATGATTGCTCTAGAAGTTGATGACAACATATTAATTCAGCGACTGCTTGAGCGAGGAAAGACTAGTGGTAGACCTGACGATGCTGACGAATCAATCATTAAAAATCGTATTTCAGAGTACTACCAAAAAACGGCTGTTTTAAAAGATTTTTATGCAAATCAGAATAAATATTTTGGAGTAGATGGCGTAGGAACTATAGAGGATATCACAACGCGCTTAAAGCTTGTTATTGACATTTTATAATCGGTGTCAAAATTAATTAACTAATAGAATTTGCTTTTAAAGCAAAACTTTTGATAAAAAGACATGACTGAAGGTAACTTTGTAGATTATGTAAAAATTCATGCTACATCCGGAAATGGAGGTAAAGGATCTGTTCATTTACACAGAGAGAAATTTATCACAAAAGGAGGTCCTGATGGAGGTGATGGAGGTCGTGGAGGTCATATTATACTGAAAGGAAACGAGAATTTATGGACACTTTACCATTTAAAGTTTAAGAAACACTTTAAAGCAGGTCACGGTGATCATGGGAGTAAAAGTCGAAGTACTGGTGCTGACGGTCAAGATGTTTTTATTGATGTTCCTTTGGGAACAGTCGTAAGAGACTCAGAAACGAGTGAGGTGCTTTTTGAGATAACTGAAACAAATGAAGAAAGGATATTGTGTGAAGGAGGTAAAGGAGGCCGTGGCAATTGGCATTTTAAAAATTCTGTTAACCAAACACCGCGATATGCGCAGCCAGGAATCCCCTTGGAGGAGAAACGTGTTACTTTAGAATTGAAAATTTTGGCCGATGTTGGACTTGTAGGATTCCCAAACGCAGGAAAATCGACGCTACTCTCTGTGGTGACCTCTGCAACGCCAAAAATTGCAGATTATGAGTTTACAACATTGAAGCCTAATTTAGGAATCGTTAAGTATCGTGATTTTCAAACATTTGTAATGGCAGACATTCCCGGGATAATAGAAGGGGCGGCAGAAGGAAAAGGACTTGGACATTATTTTTTGAGGCATATTGAGCGTAATTCAAGTTTATTGTTTTTAATTCCTGCAGATGCAAAAAACATTAGGAAGCAATACGACATTTTATTAGATGAATTGAGACGTTATAATCCAGAAATGTTAGATAAGAGCCGTTTAATAGCCATATCTAAATGTGATATGCTAGATGCTGAATTAAAAAGTGAATTAAAAATAGAACTTGATAATGAGCTTCCAGTTGATTATGTGTTTATATCCTCAGTTGCCCAGCAGGGCTTAAATAAATTGAAGGATAAATTATGGAGTATGTTAAATTCATAATGTCTTAAAAAATAATTACTAAGAAGACGATTTCGACTGTTGACGAATGTAAAACGATAATAATGATATCGTTTTAAGCTCAAGAATAAAGTTCAATTTTATATGTAAGCTCACCATACACATGAAAAAAACGTTGCTATTACTTTTGTTTCCGATGATAGTTATTTCACAACCAACGATCCAGAAAATTGAGCGTTTAATTGAGCAACAAAAATTAAGTGAAGCAGAAATATTAGCGGTTGATTACAATAATCATAACCCACTTGATTTGTCAACTATCGAATTATTGGGAGATGTATATGGTCATCAAAAGAAGTGGGATGAAGCCATTATTCAATACAAAAAACTCGTTGACACGGAAAAATTAAATGCTAATTACCAATTTAAGTATGGTGGGGTTCTTGGTATGAAAGCTTTGACTGTAAATAAATTTAAGGCTTTACCCATTATAAACCAAGCAAAAACTGCGTTCTTAACTGCTGCTAATTTGGACTCAACACACATTGAAGTAAGGTGGGCTTTAGTGAAGTTATATATGCAACTTCCGGGGATTGTTGGTGGAAGTAAAAGGAAATCAGTAATCTATGCTCAAGAATTAGAAAGTCTTTCAAAAGTAGATGGATTATTAGCAAAAGCCTATATCAATGAATATGATAAAAAACCATTAGTAGCAGAGTTTTACTATCAGAAAGCTGTCGAGGTCGGAGGTTCTCCTCATTGTTACGATAAATTGATAAGTTTTTATTTGTCTTTAGATGAGTTTAATAAGGCAATACTGACTATTGAGGACGCTTACAGAAAACATCGGCAAAATAACTTAATGTATCAACTCGGTGAATTGTCTTCAATTCATAAAATTGAACTGAATAAGGGAGAGTTAAGCATCAAGAAATTTATTGATAATTACTCAAAAGAAGATGTTGTATCTGTTGAGTGGGCATACTTGAGATTAGCACAAATACAGAAATATAATAATAACATACCTGATGCTATAGAAAATGTCAATAGGGCCTTGCTTATTTGTCCTGATTTTAAAGAAGCAAAAAAAGAAAGAGCATTAATATTGTCACTTTGAATTTGGAATTTGAACTTTGTTTGGTGAACTTTGTTTTTGAATAAGCGGCTTATGAATGTACATTTTATAGCTATTGGCGGTGCAGCTATGCACAATCTAGCCATAGCACTTCACAACAAAGGATATCAAATAACTGGAAGTGACGATACCATTTTTGACCCTTCAAAATCTAGACTACATGCCAAAGGATTATTACCCAGTAGCTTTGGGTGGTATCCTGAAAAAATATCCAGTAATTTAGATGCTATCGTATTAGGGATGCATGCTAAATCAGATAACCCAGAATTAATAAAAGCACAGTCACTCGATTTAAAAATATATAGCTATCCAGAATTTTTGTTTGAGCAATCTAAAAATAAAACTCGTGTTGTTATTGGTGGGAGTCATGGTAAGACGACCATTACCTCCATGATTTTACATGTAATGCATTATCATGGTCAAGATGTGGATTATATGGTTGGTGCTCAATTAAAAGGGTTTGATGTCATGGTAAAACTGACTGATGAAAACGATTTTATAGTGTTGGAGGGAGATGAGTATTTGAGTTCACCGATTGATAGACGCCCTAAATTTCACTTATATAAACCAAATATTGCTTTGTTAAGTGGTATAGCATGGGATCATATCAATGTGTTTCCTACCTACGATAATTATGTAGAGCAATTTAAGATTTTTGTCGATAGTATTGTAGAGGGAGGGAGTATCAATTATAACGAAGAGGATGCAGAAGTAAAGCAAGTTGTAGAAGCAAGTACAAACACCATAAGAAAAATAGCCTACAAGACTCCTGAGTATAGAGTCTCAAATGGAAGTACCTTACTGGAAACATCTGAGGGCTTGTTGCCAGTCGAAATTTTTGGTAAACATAATTTAAATAATCTTGCAGGGGCAAAATGGATTTGTCAACATATGGGAATTGACGAAGACGATTTTTATGAAGCAATAGCTACATTTGCGGGAGCGAGTAAACGTTTGGAAAAAATAGCAGAAAGTGATGGTTGTATTGTATTTAAAGATTTTGCACATTCACCCAGTAAAGTCGAAGCTACCACTAATGCGGTAAAAGAACAATTTCAAGAACGGCTTTTAGTGGCTTGTTTGGAGTTACACACCTACAGTAGCTTGAATGCTGAGTTCTTACAACAATATAAAGGAGCTTTAGATGCAGCAGATATCGCGGTGGTATTCTATTCACCAAATGCCGTTGCTATTAAAAATTTAAAAGAGGTATCACACGAGCAAATCAAGAATGCTTTTGATAAAAATGATTTAATTATTTACAACAATCCAGTCCTTTTTCAAGAATATTTATTTTCTATGAATTTTAATGATAAGACACTATTACTTATGAGTTCAGGTGATTATGGCGGTTTGAATTTTAAAGATTTAAAGGAATTGATTAAATAAAATAATCTTCAAGAAATAAACTATTTAGCGTATTAGTGATAATTTTACCCTTAAAAATTTATTCTAAAACTTAAATTTGGAGTAAACCCTAAAGATTTTAGCTCAACTTTATCAAAGCTCTCACGGTCATTTAACGAAAAATAAGTATTGACAATATTTTTATTGTTGGTTATATTCCAAATTGAAAAACCAGCTGTTGCATTGATAGATTTGCCGAAATTGAAATTATAAATAGCTGAGACATCAGCTCTCAAGTAGTCATTGTTATTGGAGCTGTTGGGGACGTCGTAATTTATTAAGTTTCCAATTATTGGATTAATTTCATTTGGAGCAGTATATGGTTTTCCACTGCGCCAATTCAAACCAAAAGCGAATTTCAGTTTATTCAATGTAAGACTACTCCCCAATTTGAATGCATGTTTGATATCTAAATTATTTGGAAAGCTATTACCAAAGTTCAGATTTTTAAATGAGTACTTATTTTCACTGATTGAGTAACCGAACCAAGCATTTAAATTTTGAATTTGTTTACTAACAAGAATATCAATACCCATTATTTTATATTTTCCAACCGCATTTAGATATTGATATTGATTTTGAAATCCTTGACTTCTCGTCGTGATACCATCAACTTGCTTCATGAATACTTCACCACTAATAAGAAGGCCACGTTTGTTATAATGAAGCCCTATTGAAAACTGTTTGCTTTTTATAATTGGAATATCCTCATTATTAGATAACACCCAGCGTCGTTTTTCAACGCCTAAAAAATCATTTTGTAAATCGATGATTTGAGAGCTTGTTTGACTTTTTAACTCTCCGAGTAATTCTAATCTAAAATTAGACAAAAAGCGCTGACTAAAACTAAGTCTTGGTTCAAAATAAAGTTTTGAAAACGTGTCAATGTAATTTGTCCTTAAACCAAATCGAAATGTTGTTGATTTTAATTTTGAAGAATAAGCTATTTCATTAAATATTGAATGTGTACGGAGCACCTTTTTGATAAGTCGTCTAAAATTGGGGTTGTTAACATCTTCAAGACTACTAATGCCAATTTCAGAAAATTGATAACCACCAAAATAATTAATGTTATTTGTTGAATTATACGTGAGGTGTAGCTTGAGGCTCGTGTCTAGAACTTCATTTTCTTGAATTAATTGCTGATTAATGGAAATATCATTATTCAGAGCCTCTAAATTGTAGTGCGATGCTGATAATGCAAAAGAGGTAGATAATTTGTTATTCCATTTCTTGTGATAAGAAATACCCAAAGCGAGGTTGCGCTGAATAAGCTGACTGTTTAAGAGTTCATCATTTTGATTAATATTTGATTCCTCAGTATAAGTTAAGGCATTATAGGTGTTGAGTAAACTGAAACGAAGCTGCTCTTTTGGAGAAATATCATAAAGTAACTTTGTCGAAAGATCATAAAAATAAAATCGTTCATTCTTGGAAATATCACCAGAGTTTGTTAAGTCTGTGTCTTGAAAAATACGTTCGTAATATTCATTATAGGTGGGAGTTGAAATTAAATCAGTTAAAGAGCGTCTCGCTGAAAGTTGTAGCCCGACATTATTACTTAATTGGGTTTTAAAATAGGCATCACTGTTGATTAAATTCAGACCGAGTCCGAATGTTTTTTTTGGTTCAATATCATTGGAAGAACGCATATCGATGATACTAGAAATACCATCACCATAAACGGCACTAGTACCATTTTTTGAAATAATTACATTATCAATTAAATAGGGATTGAAAGCAGAAATAAGACCAAAAAAATGTCCTGATTGATACATTTTTATACCGTCCCATAGGATTAAATTTTGATCATTAGTACCGCCCCTTATATTGAGATTGGAAATACGTTCATCTGCACTTTCTACACCGGGTAATGTTTGAATGGTTTGAAGAACATCTGGTTCAATAAGCCCAGGTAAAATACCAAAGCCTTGAGGTTTAATTTGTGTATTGCCATGGGGTTTGATTGAGATGCCTTTTGTCAAGAAATCGGATACTGTAATTTCTTCCAGTATTTGAGTTGGAATGTCAATGCTTTTTTTTAAACCTAAGGTAATAATGATTGAGTTTTGTGTTAGAAACTTAAATTTTAATTTTGTCTCTTTCTCTAGAAACAATAAAACCTCATTCAGGGTGAGGTTTAATTTTGGTTTTTTTACATATTTTGAAATAATATTTTTATCAGCGTATGAAAAAGAAACTTGATAGGTTAACTCAATGTTCTTTAAAATGATAGTGAGTGGAAGTTTTTTTTGATTGGATGTTTGAGAGAAACAAATTGGATTACTCAAAAAGAAAACTAGAATGACAATAAAAACAAAGTTTTGTTTATTCACTCGATAGGATAATTTTTGATTGCTTAAGTTTCTCAAACTTAATGTTAAGTGGTAAAGTTATTGATTTTAGAGCGAGATCTAGATCGTCATGAGCAAAACTTCCTGTAAATTTTTGAGAAGTATCAATTAATTGGTAATCTAGTATGACCTTATACTGTCTCTCAAATTCTCTAAAGACAAAGATTAGTGGCATACTTTTAAAATAACTTTGATTATTTTTCCAAGCCGGACTTTTTAAATTTTCTTTATCTGTTGCGATAATTTCTCCATTAAGCAATAAAAACGAATCTCCTGACATTAATAGTTGATCTGTGTCGTTACAATTAACATTCACTGACCCTTCGTAGCACATAACTTCAAACAAACCATCCCGATGCTTAACATTAAATTCTGTTCCTAATACTGTAATTGTCCCCGTGCTAGTTCTTACATTAAATTTAGCCCCTTTTGAGACTTTGAAATAAGCTTCGCCTTCTAGTTTTATGTCGCGGTTATTTCCCCAATTATTTTTATTAAATGACACGTCTGTCTTCGAATTTATCAAAACATGTGATGCGTCTGGCAATATAACTGAGGTTTTCTCGGCAATTGAGGTTGATATTCTAGTGTCAAGAGAACCGATGTAGGTGTAAATCCCCAGTCCAATTACAACAATAGCTGCAATGCGAAGGAACTGTCTCGTCCAGCTATTCTTTGATCTAAATTTTGTAGGATTGATGCTTTGGTTAATCTTCTCGAAAGTACTGTCACTATTAAATGAGGGAATTTGAAAAGCTTTGATACTTTCAGACAACTTCATCAGTTCATCTGCATCATCTAACTTATGAAACAGCTTGAATTCCTCAGAACTAAGTTCATTGTCTAGCCATTTTTTTATGAGCTCCTCTCGTTTCATTTCAGTGTGATATCAAATATTAAACAGATAAGTTTTAAAAACTCCTACCTAATCAAATTTCTTTTATAGTTTTTCTCAATTTTTTTAAGGCACCATAAATTCTTTTTTCAACAGCTTTTTGAGAAATTCCAAGTAAAGAAGCAATTTCTTTGTGCTTTTTACCGTCAATTCGATTTAATAAAAATGTGGTGCGTTGAATTTCAGATAAATTAGACAAGGCATGTTGTAATTTTCTCATGTACTCATCACTTTCCAAAATAAATTCAGGCGTTTCATGAGTGTAATTTTTATGTGATAATTTTTGGTATTTGAGAACTACTTTTTTGTGTGCGGTAGCATTTAAAGTGGCGTTGTTTGCTACTGTAAATAAAAAAGATTTTGCTTTTGAGGGAGTTATTTTTCCACAATTTTCCCAAAGTTTAACAAAAGCATCTTGAACTTGGTCTGCTGGGCTGTAAGATTCCCCAAATTTGTAATATAAAAAATTATGAAGATCTTTGGAGTGCCTTTTAAAAATTGCAGAAAATAATGTTTCATCACAAATATTTTCTTTTAAGTCATCGTTCATTTGAGAAAATTTGATACCACAAAAGTAGAAAAAGAACTTTACAGGTAGGACATTTAAAGAAATAATTGTTTAATAATAAATCAAGAGATATATCATTTTATGAGTATTAAGATGTATAAAATTATAATTGCAACTTTTTTTGTCCCTATAACATTACTTACTTGTCAAGATGAAATTGTTGAAATTTCAGAAACTAATGAAGAGTCTGTTATTATACCAAACTCTACATTTGTATCGTCAATGCAATCAACTGTAACAAATGATGGTTCAGTAGACGACATTATGGATGATGCCGACTGTTTTTCAGTTGATTTACCTGTTACCGTATTGGTAAATGATCTCTCTATTACCATAAATACTCTCAGCGATCTTCAGCTTATTGAAGATATCTATAATGAGTTTGATACAGACGAAGATAGCCTAGAATTTTCATTTCCCATTACAATTATTTTGTATAACTATGAAAATATAGTCATTCAAAATCAGACAGAATTAGTAGCCTTTACAGCTGATTGTGACAACTTGGTAACTGATTTGAATCAATGCATTGATTTTCGATATCCGATATCATTTTCTATTTACAATACAGAATTCCAAATTACTGAGACAATTTTTTTTGAGAATGATGAAACCCTATATTACTTCTTAGACTCTATTCAAGAGACTACTGAAGAAAATGTCTTAGCTAGCTTGAATTTTCCTGTAACCATGGTGTATACAGACGGAAGTATAATTGATGTCTTTACTAATCAAGAGTTAGAAAATGTGATTAATGAAGTGGGGAATGATTGTGACAATGATAGTTTGTCTTTGGGGTGTATAGAGGTGAGTACTATTTCTTTATGTGATGAAAATAATGATGGCTATGAAGTATTTAATTTATATGATGGATTAAATACATTGGATACCTGTACTTCCACTATCATTGTGAGTTTTTATGAGTCTCAAAATGACGCAGAAAACGGCAATAATCCCATCACAAATACTACGGCTTACACGAATAACACACTTTTTCAAATTATTTACGTTAGAGTTGAAAATGGAGAAAATTCAACAGAATATGACATTTTAGAGATAAATCTTAATTTAGAGTCATGCAATGATAACGATTGCACAAAAGAAGAACTTGACGCAAAACTATTAGAAGATCCTTGTTATTGGGAGCCTGAGACGTTTAACGGGAACGATGACTATGACGACTACACATTTGATTTTAATGAAGGTACTCTTAATGTTGATGCAGAGGGATATATCTATTATGGTCAGTGGTCTTCATCTCAAGCATCTGATGGTGCCGTAACGATAACCATAAGTGATTTGGAGAATAATATTGCTAATTTTAATGGAGATTGGCTCGTTATTGAGTGTGAGCCTGAAAAAATTGTTTTATCTAACGGAGTTGATGAAATTATGTTTGAGCAAGAATGTCAATAACATATTTCTTTATAGAATAATTCTTGTAAATGTTTCATAAAGGCCTTCAATTTAATGAAGGCCTTTATGAATTCAGTAGATTTTATACAATTCGAAGTATCAATAATACACTTCAAATTGTTAAATTTGCAATTCTTAAAATTAGATAAAAAATATGTTTGATAATTTAAGCGATAAGTTAGATAAAGCACTTCATGTCCTAAAAGGTCATGGAAGTATAACAGAGGTGAATGTCGCAGAGACGTTAAAAGAGGTGCGTCGAGCACTTTTAGACGCTGATGTTAATTTCAAAATAGCAAAACAGTTTACTGTAAAAGTAAAAGAAAAGGCTCTAGGTCAAAATGTTCTTACAAATTTGCAACCAGGGCAACTCATGGTGAAAATTGTAAAGGATGAACTTACAGATCTCATGGGAGGAGAAGCTGAGGGTATTAATTTAGCAACCTCACCTTCAATTATTTTAATGTCTGGTTTACAAGGCTCAGGAAAAACAACGTTTTCAGGAAAACTCGCCAACTATTTAAAAAATAAAAAAACAAAGAAACCGTTACTTGTAGCCTGTGATGTTTACCGCCCTGCAGCAATTGATCAGTTACATGTAGTAGGAGATCAAATTAATGTTGAGGTTTTTAGCGATCGCGGAAATAATGATCCAGTAGCCATTGCAAAAGCGGGTATAGCACATGCGAAATCTCATGGGTACAATGTGGTAATTATAGATACCGCGGGCCGTCTGGCAGTTGATGAGGTAATGATGAATGAAATATCCAACATTCATGAAGCCATTAAGCCTCACGAAACGTTGTTTGTTGTAGATTCAATGACTGGACAAGATGCTGTCAATACTGCCAAAACATTCAATAATGTATTAAATTTTGATGGTGTCATTTTGACTAAATTAGATGGTGACACTAGAGGTGGAGCAGCAATCTCTATCAAATCGGTTGTTAATAAACCAATTAAGTTTATTGGAACTGGTGAGAAAATGGAAGCTATTGATGTGTTTTATCCATCAAGAATGGCTGATCGTATTCTGGGGATGGGAGATGTCGTATCACTTGTTGAGAGAGCTCAGGAACAGTTTGACGAACAAGAGGCACGTAAGATTCAAAAAAAGATAGCTAAAAATCAATTTGGTTTTGATGATTTTCTTAAGCAAATCCAGCAAGTCAAAAAAATGGGAAATATGAAAGACTTAATGGGTATGATTCCTGGTGCAGGTAAAATGATGAAGAATATGGATATTGATGACGACGCGTTTAAGCATATTGAGGCAATGATTCATTCTATGACCCCCAAAGAGCGCACGAAACCGACATTGTTAGATGCGAGTAGAAAAAAACGTATTAGCAAGGGGTCTGGAACATCGGTTCAAGAGTTAAATCAGTTATTGAAACAATTTAACCAAATGAGTAAAATGATGAAGATGATGCAAGGAGGAGGCGGAAAGAAAATGATGCAAATGATGAAAAATATGCCTAGGTAATTAAAACTTAAAATATCATGATAATTTTAGATGGGAAAAAAATCAGTAATGACATCAAAGATGAAATTGCTGAAGAAGTAAAAAAAATAAAGGCAAAAGGTGAAAAAGTACCCCATCTAGCAGCAATAATTGTCGGTAATGATGGAGCGAGCTTAACCTATGTTGGGAGTAAGGTGAGAGCTTGTGAGCGTGTTGGTTTTGAATCAACTTTAGTTCAATTATCCAATACAATAAGTGAAGTAGAGCTATTGGATACGATAGAAGAGTTGAATTCAGATGATAATATTGATGGTTTTATAGTACAACTACCACTGCCTGATCAAATTGATGAACAAAAAGTCTTGCTAGCCGTTAATCCTGATAAAGATGTTGACGGATTTCATCCAATGAATTTTGGTCGTATGGCATTAGATATGTCAACGTTTATTCCTGCGACTCCTTTTGGTATTTTAGAACTCTTTGACCGCTATGGTGTTGAAACCAGTGGTAAACACACGGTCGTTATTGGAAGGTCTCATATTGTTGGAAGACCAATGAGTATTTTAATGGGTAGAAAGGGATTTCCTGGAAATTCAACAGTAACATTAACTCACAGTAGAACCAAAAATATAGAGGACATTACACGCCAAGCGGATATTATAATTACAGCTTTAGGGATACCGGAATTTTTAAAAGCAGATATGGTGAAAGAAGGTGTTACAGTTGTTGATGTTGGTATTACAAGAGTTCCCGATGTCTCAAAAAAAAGGGGGTATAAAATAACAGGTGATGTCGATTTTGAAAGTGTCAGTAAAAAGGCGAGCTACATTACTCCTGTTCCTGGAGGTGTTGGTCCCATGACCATTGCGATGCTTTTAAAAAATACGTTATTAGCTAGAGAAAGACATTCAAACAAATCCTAAACTGCCATAATTTTATTTTGCAAATAGAGCAGCGTTGTTTTTAAAAGACTTAAATTCAAGTGCGTTACCTGAAGGATCATTAAAAAACATTGTAGCTTGTTCTCCAATTTGTCCTTTGAAGCGAATATAGGGTTCAATGATAAAACTTATATTTTTTGATTTTAATCTGTTTGAAAAAGATTCAAATTCGTCCCAAGGTAAAACAACGCCAAAGTGAGGAACAGGAATTGCTTTTCCATCGACCAAATTTGTGTGAAGCCCTTCAACAGGCCCTGATTTTAGATGAATAACAAATTGATGACCAAAGAAATTAAAATCAACCCACTGTTCACTGCTTCTTCCTTCTTCACAGCCAATAATATCTCTGTAGAAGGTTCTGCAATCTTCTAAATTTGAAACAGGAACGGCTAGGTGGAATGGTGCAATCATAAAATCTTTTAGTGACAACTAATTTAATTATTTTTAATGAAAATAGTTACGACGTATTTGATTTTTTAAAGTGCAGTATTTTGAAATTAAAAATCTGTGATCACAAGTAATTATTCTGTTTACAGTGAAGCGGAATTATATTTGAAACTCAAAAACTCAAGGTTTAATCATGTGTTGGTCAGCTTACTGTTGTGGCTTAAACATTTTTTTTGAGTTGCTTAGTAAGTGCTCTAAATCTTTTAATTCATTTACTGTTAGTTCACGGTGTTGTCCATTGGGGATATCCAATTCAATATTCATGATTCGAACACGTTTCAGCTTTGTAACGCGGTAGTTTAGGTATTCACACATGCGTCTAATTTGTCGGTTTAAACCTTGAGTTAAAATTATTTTAAAAGTAAAACGGTCTATTTTAACAACGTGACATTTTTTTGTAATAGTGTCTAAAATTGGAATTCCTGAAGACATACGTTCTAAGAAGGTTTGCGAAATAGGTTTATCTACGGTAACAATATATTCTTTTTCGTGATTATTGCTAGCTCGCAATATTTTATTGACAATATCACCATCATTGGTCAATAGAATCAACCCTTCACTCGGTTTATCCAAGCGACCAATCGGGAAAATTCGTTTAGGATAGTTGATGAAATCTATGATGTTATTTTTTTCAACTTTCGTATCGGTAGTACAAACAATGCCAATTGGTTTGTGAAAAGCTAAATATATCGATGGATTTTTATTGTTTGATATAACAATACCATCAACAGCGACACTGTCATCATGACTAATTTTTGTACCCATTTCAGGATTTTCCCCATTAACAGTAACACGACCAGCCAAAATTAGTCGATCTGCCTCTCTTCTTGAGCAGTAACCAAGCTCACTTAAGTATTTGTTTATCCGTTTGAGAGATGTGTCCATGGTGTAAAGATACTATTATGTTAATCATCAATAAATTGATAAATGAAATTATTAACCGTATCGTTGTTCAAGGAGTGGCCAAAACCTGTAGTGGTTATTAATTGACTATCCGAAAAATCTTTATTAATCAAAATTGCGTCATTATAGGGGATTATTGCATCTTCGGTATCGTGTATAATGAGTCCTTGAGAGGAAATTTGTTTTGAGAATTTTGCTGTTGAAAAATCTTCTGGTGCTTTACCAAAAAGATTGATGATTGATAGATTTATCTGTGTTCTTGTACGCTTATTATATCCAAGTAAATCATAGTACCTCTCAAGAACATCCTTAAATTCGGATGGTGCACCCATTAAAATAAGTTTTTCAACACTCTTAATGTTATATTTATGTTGAAATAATACCGAGGCCATGCCGCCAACAGAGTGTCCAATTACAACTTGTGCATTAAAGTGTTTGGCTACAATATGGATAAATTCCGCATACAGTAAGGCATTAAAACGAATACCGCCTGATGCACCATGAGCAGGGGCATCTAATGCGATTAAGTTATAACCTTTTTTAGTTAAAGAGTTCACGAGACTTTTCCAGCGGTGAGCATTACTCTCCCAGCCGTGAACGAGTAAAATTGTCTCTTTTGTTCCTTTCCATTGGTAAGTCATTATTGAAAGGTTATTGTGTTTGAGAGTTTGTTTTACAGCAGTGTTCAAAAAAGAAGATTGCTTATCAGTAACGCGACCTTGTCTAGGCGTTTGAAAAAGAGTCAAGGCTTTTTTGGATGCGTGATGTTTCGAGATATAGCTAGAAATATTGATATACCATCCAACCGTTTTAATCAATAATTTTTCCATCACGTTTCTTCTCGGGTTGCTAATTCTACAGAAAAAGCAGGAGTGCAAATGGCTAAATACTCACAAGGTTCCAAAAAGGGGTTTGAATACTGTACGCGGGTGTTTCTGTTTATTTTAATTGATTCACCAGCGTTCAATACGAATGTGTCCCCATCCACAATAAATTGTTTTTTCCCTTTTAGAATGACCGTGTATTCCTCAAAAAGAGGTTTCTGAAATGGTTCACTCCATCCTGGTGGAGCAATCATGTGAGCTATACTAATGTTAGCATTTTTATCAGTTGCCAATCCAAAATGTTCTTTTATTGATTTCCCATCATTTGTGGGAACCACATATGGTGACTTTTGAATGATATAATTTTTCATATTAAAACCATTGAATGTAAAATCCTTTAATTTTAGCATCATCAGGAATTTGAATTGCTTCTATTTTTAAGTTCATATCAAAACGTAATTCGGCAGGGAGATCATTTTTGTCAATAGTGAAAAATGAATTTATATCGTCAACCGAAATAATGATATTTTTAATACTGTTTTGAACACCTGAAATCTTATAGTTGTCTTTCAAGGTCTTAAAGTTGCTTTTCAGGTGAAGTCCTTTTCTTGTTTTAAATTGTTCTGAATTGATTTCTATGAGTTTTATTGTTGATAACGAGTCTTTTATTCTTTTTGGTGTTAAGGTTAAAAGTTTTTTTCCATCCTTATCATAAATTTCTATATTCCGGTTGGTTGTGTTAAAACGATTTTTATTAATAAATTTTGCAATGGAGTCATTTGGAAATATCAAATCTAAATTTCTCACTTCGGTAGAATCTGTTAGTAATCCAATACTTTGTTTTGAGATTAAGTTAGTATCAGTTGATTGGGAGCATGAGCTCAATAAGAAAAGACTTAACAAGAGTACGTGTAAATTAAATTTCATTTTTTTATGATGTTTGGGTTAGATTACTTTTTTAATAATTCCAAAGACAGCTCTTATAAAAGTAGCACTAGTCAATACTTTAACGATAGGATTTTGTCTTTTGTATTTTGAACCTGATGTTCTTTTGATTTTTTTTGATTGCTCTTGAGTTCTACTCTGATTGTTAATAGCTTCGGCTTGTTTTATTTTTTTATTTAATAGTTCGTAGGCGCTTTCACGATCAATAGAATCGTTGTATTTTTCAACAAGTTCCGATTTACGTAATAATGTATTTATTTCTGTAGGAGTGAGGATATCCATTCTGCTCATCGGTGCTCTCATCATGGTAGCTGCAAGGGGAGTGGGGCGCCCTTTTTCATCTAGGGCAGATACAAGTGCTTCTCCAATACCGAGCGATGTTAAGACACCCGCTGTGTCATAAAAATCAGTGTCGGGGTAATTTTGAGCAGTCAATTTAATTGCTTTTCTGTCTTTTGCCGTAAAGGCTCGCAGGGCATGCTGAACCTTTAAGCCTAATTGACTTAAAACAGATTCAGGAACGTCTGTTGGGTTTTGTGTTACAAAGTAGAGGCCAATGCCTTTGCTTCGAATGAGTTTTACAATACTTTCAATTTGATTCAAAAGCGCTTTTGATGCCTCATTAAATATCAAATGTGCTTCATCGATAAACAAAATTAGTTTTGGTCTATCGGCATCGCCTTGTTCAGGGAAAGATTCATAAATTTCAGCTAATAAACTCAACATAAACGTTGAAAATAATTTTGGTTTATCTTGTATATCTGTAAGTCGTATGATATTAATGTAGCCGCGACCATCTTCAGTTATTCTAACCAAATCGTTTACCTCAAAACTTTTTTCTCCAAAAAACAAATCTCCTCCTTGTTGCTCTAATTCAACGATACGTCTTAAAATTGCACCGGTAGAGGCTGAAGAAATCCGTCCATAAGATTCTTCAAATTCCGATTTTCCCTCCTTGCTTGCATATTGAAGAATCTTTTTAAAATCCTTCAAATCTAAAAGGGGGAGCTTGTGATCATCACAATATTTGAAAATGACAGAAATTATTCCCGCTTGGGTTTGGGAGACATCTAATATTCTTGAAATTAATACGGGACCAAATTCACTAACAGTGGCGCGAAGACGTACTCCGTTTTGTTTTGAAAGTGACATTAATTCTACTGGGAATGCTTTTGATTCAAATGGAATCCCTATTTTTTGGTGTCTCTCCTCAATTTTTTGGTGTCCATGACTTGATTGGGCTAAGCCACTTAAATCACCCTTAACATCCATGAGTACAACAGGTATGCCTTTATCACTTAAATTTTCTGCTAATACTTGCAGTGTTTTGGTTTTTCCAGTGCCAGTTGCCCCAGCAATTAAACCATGTCTATTCATTGTTTTTAATGGAATATTAATGAAGGCATTTTTTATTGTTTTGTTATCTAATATGGCCGAGCCAAGCGTGAGGAATTCACCCTTAAAAGTATTCCCATCAGAAATGTGATTAAAAAATTTCTCATTTCTATTCATACTGTAAATTTTTTAATAAAAGTAAGTAAACTTAATTAAATGAAATTAAAAAAAACTATTAAGTTTGGTCGTGTAAAAAGAATCACTGAACTATCTTTGTGCGAAATGAAAAAAGAGATTTTAGAGCTTGTTAATAGTGGTAAAATGCTTCCATTGATGGAAGAGTTTTACACGATACAAGGAGAGGGTTACCATAAGGGGACAGCAGCTTATTTCATACGAATAGGAGGTTGTGATGTCGGATGTCATTGGTGTGATGTTAAGGAAAGTTGGTCGTCTGAATTACATCCTCCAACAGATATTGCTGAAATTGTCAACAATGCCGTAAAATACAGTAATACAATCGTGGTAACAGGAGGAGAACCATTGACATGGAATATGGGTCCCTTAACTGAACAATTGAAATTAAGAGGTGTTCGAACGCATATTGAAACATCAGGCGCTTACAACTTGACAGGCGAGTGGGATTGGATATGTCTTTCCCCAAAAAAAATAAAGTTACCAAAAGAAGAAATTTATAAAAAAGCGAATGAGTTAAAATGTATAATCTACAATAACAATGATTTTAAGTTCGCTGAGGAGGAAGCTTCAAAAGTAAATGGTAAGTGTATTTTATACTTGCAGCCAGAATGGAGTAAACGTGAAAAAATGATGCCCTCGATAGTGGACTATGTGATGGCTAATCCTAAGTGGAAAGTATCCCTTCAAACCCATAAGTATTTAAATATCCCATAAGTATTTAAATATCCCATAATGATATTTAATATTACAAATTACAAGTAATTTTTCATTGTCTTTACTTTTTCAACAAGAAGGAAGCTTACTTTAGGTCTTAAATTTAAGTTTCTTTTAAATTATGCAAACAATTTGAGTTTATTTATTGTTGTTGATCATCTGTTTATGCAGGGTGGGAATAAGTTGTTTTTAACTTTTTGAAAATCAATAAATTAATTATATTACAATGCTATTATGAAAAACTGCGTTTTATTTCTTTTATTGTTATTAGTCTATGAACTTCCTGCTCAAAAGTCTGACCTAGACATACCGTCAAAAATCAAATATTTAAATGTAAAAATTCAAGAAACTGAAAGCGGTGAACGGCTCATTTGGCTCGATAGTCTTGTTCAAACTGTTTTAGATCGTACAGAATTTAAGTACGATTCGATTGCAAGAGTCTCCATAAATTTTGCCATTGAAATAGATTCTTTGTCAAAAGCATCAAGACAACTTGCTGACCTCACTTATTACTACAACTATTTGGTAAGGCAACCTGAAGAAGGTATTCGGCTCTATGATTATTATAATGAAAAATTTAAAAATTTAAAAAATGACTCTAATTTGGGGTTCCTCCATTTATACGTAGCGGATTGTTTTGTTGCTGTGAATGAGTTGAATGAAGGTATCGAATTCTATAAAAAAGCGTTAGTCTACGGTGAGTTGTCGAATAATGAAAGGCTGAAAGCCTTGGCTAATTTGTATATGGGATATGTGTTTTCAAACAAAGGAACATTTACAGATGCTTCGGTAAATTTTAAAAAAGCAGCTCAAATTTTCACAAAGAGCAAAGACACCTTTAATTTATTGTCTACAAAAAATGCATTATCAATACTTTACAGTAAAAATTCTTTTTATGAGGAAGCAAAAAAGGAGCGTGATGAAGCGATTGAAATAGCTAAAAAATTGAATAAAGGCGATAATTTAATTAGTTTGTACTACAATTCGGCAGAAGATTCAAAAAGAATTGGAGATACGGTAAAGCAAATTGCATATTTAAAATTATCAATTGAAGAAAATCAAAAGAATAAGTATGCTGTAAATATTCAGCCTACATTACTCGCCGCATTAACAAACGCTTACGCAGAAAGTGATAGTTTAAAAAAAGCTGAAATTAAATTTAAAGAATTAGAAATAGCATTAAATAAAGACGACAGTAAAGGCAATAAACGCTACTATTCTGACGCAAAAAAGACACTATCATTTGCCAAAGGCGATTACTACAATGCTCTTAAGCATGGCAAAAAGTATTTAAAAATACAAAAGGAAAGGCAGAAGTATGAGGAAATTATGCTGACAGAGAAGTTTTTATCTGATGTTTACAAAGCAATGAATGAAGACGTAAAAAGTAATGTTCATTTAGTAAATTATTATAAGATTAAAGATTCTGTTTCAAGCGTTAAGAATATTAAGTCTTTAGCTTTCTATCAAACTTTATATGAAACAGAAAAACGTGATCATAAAATTGAAAATCAACGAGCAAGTATTGATGTATTAAATCTTAAAAACGAAAACAGCAGACAGTTACTCATTTTTGGCTTTCTAAGTTTGCTAGTTCTGCTTGCTTTAATTATTTTCTATCGTTCTTTTTTAAGTGCAAAACAGCGAGAACGCAAGCAGCAAGAGTTTTCGCAAGAACTCATAAAGACTCAAGAAAATGAGCGTACAAGAATCGCAAAAGATCTTCATGACGGTGTAGGGCAACAAATAACATTGCTAAAAATGAAAGCTCAGAATTCAAATCAAGATGATTTATCTGGCTTGGCTCACGATGCACTTGAAGAGGTGAGGAGTATTTCGAGAAACTTATATCCAGCGACACTTGCAAAACTCGGATTAACAGACAGCATAGAGCAGCTTTTATTAGACTTAGACGAAGAAACAGAAATGTTTGTCTCTGTTGAGATTGATAATGTCAATTCAAATTTTGATGATTTTGAGTCTCTAAATTTTTACAGGTTTATTCAAGAGTGTGTCAATAACGTTTTAAAACATGCCAATGCAAAGACGCTAATTGTTAATATTAATAAGCACACAGACGGCATAAAAATTTTGATAAAGGATAACGGAAATGGGTTTGACTTGAGTAATAAATTTAAGCAAAACAGTCTTGGTTTAAAAACTATGGCAGAACGCATAACTATGTTAAAAGGAAATTTTTCAATAAATAGTAAACTTTCTGAAGGAACCTCAATATTAGTTCAAATTCCTTTTTAATTATGAGAGACAATATTAGCATATTCATAGCAGACGACCATCCATTATTATTGAGAGGTTTGATAGACCAGCTAAAAGAATATGGTTATCATATGTCAGGTGCAGCTGACAATGGTGCCACTGCTTTAGATCAAATTGTAAAGATGCAACCTGACATTGCAATTTTAGATGAGGAAATGCCACTATTAACCGGTTTTGAGGTCATCAAAAAATGTAAAGAGAAAAACATTAATACGCGATTTATAATTTTAACATCTCACAAAGAAAAAGCGTTTATTTATAAAGCAAAAAAATTGAATATTTCTGGATACATCATAAAAGATGAGCCATTTATTGAAATACACAAGTGTATTCAAAGCGTTAGTAAAGGTATTCCTTATTTTAGCGATATTTTCAGCTCTGTTTTTAAAAATGAGGTTTCGCCAGAATTACAAAAGTTAAAATTATTGTCACCTTCAGAACGTACCATAGTAAAATTAATTGCTCAGAATAAGAGTACCAAAGAAATTGGGGAGTTATTGTTCGTTTCAAGTCGCACTATAGAAAAACATCGATCGAACATCATATCTAAGTTAGACCTTGGCTATCAAAAAAAGTCATTGAGCACTTGGGCAAATGACAATAAGCATTTAATTACTTAGTTTTTACTAAAAAATGATTAGGAAGCTTTAGTTTACTGTCATTGGTACTTTGACTCTTAAAGTATCCCAACCCAGAAACATGTTTCCTTCATCATCAAAAGTGATAGAAAAGGCTTCCAACACGTCTTTAGCCTGAGAAGTTTCAACGATGATTCTAGCAACATCATTATCTTTATTGTAGAAGTAGCTTCCCCAAACATTGAGATCAGAACTAAAAATTAAGGTCCATTCTTTTTCTCCTGGAATAGTAGATAAAGTGTAAGTTCCCGCTTTTATTACTGTACCAGCTACCTGCATATTTTTATAAAAAGTTATTTCTACTGCTTCATTTGCCCCAGTTCTCCATTGTTTTCCATTTGGAATTAGTTCACTCAAAGAACGTCCTTTTAGCTGCGGTCTGCCGTAAATAACTTTAACATTTTTATCTGATACCTTGTAACTGCTCGGGAAGGATGCGGCATCCATTGGACTTTTATCTATTGGTGCAAATTTTTGAGCATTTAAATTCGTAGATAATAGCATAATGCCGAAACACAACATTATATTTTTAATAGTACAGCTTTTCATTTGTTTAAAATTTTATACAAAATTAATTAATTGTGAGAGGTTAAAAATGAAACTTTTTGTTAAAGTTTTTTATATCCAAGAATAAGTAGTTAATTCAAGCGTAAAAAATTGCATTTTTATCCAAATTATTAATTTTTTGTTATAATATGTAATCAAAAAATGATTTTATATTTATATATTTATATATTATATTCATTTTTGATATTGATATAAAATAAAATAAAATAAATATGTGCGGTATAGTATGTGCGTTTGATTTGAAACAGAAAAGTGAAATCTTAAGGCCACAAGTGTTGGAAATGGCAAAGACCATTAGACATCGCGGTCCAGATTGGAGTGGAATATACGATGATGATAAGGCAATTTTGGCGCATGAGCGTCTAGCAATTGTAGATCCAGCTTCTGGTAAACAACCATTATTTAGTGAAAATAAACAACTCATTTTAGCAGCTAATGGCGAGATTTACAACCATAGAGAACTCAGAAGTCAATTTCCAAATTATGAGTTTCAAACTGAAAGTGATTGTGAAGTTATTTTAGCACTTTACAAAGAAAAGGGTGTTCATTTTGTCGATGACATGAATGGGATTTTTGGTTTTGCCTTATACGACAAGGAGAAGGATGAGTATTTCATTGCTCGAGATCATATGGGAATTATCCCTCTATACATAGGATGGGATAAATACGGGACATTTTATGTGGCTTCAGAATTAAAAGCTTTGGAAGGGATATGTACCACAATAGAGTTATTTCCTCCTGGCCATTTTATGAGCAGTAAGGATGGTGAATTGGTGCAATGGTATAGGCGTGACTGGGAGGATTATCAAGCTGTAAAAGATAACAAAACTAGCATTGCTGAGGTGAGACAAGCGCTTGAAGATGCAGTGCATAGGCAATTGATGAGTGACGTTCCTTATGGCGTCTTGTTGTCGGGTGGGCTAGATTCATCTGTTACTTCCGCTATTGCAAAAAAATATGCAGAACGACGCATAGAGGCAGATGATAAAGAACAAGCATGGTGGCCTCAGTTGCATAGTTTTTCTGTTGGTTTGGAAGGCTCACCTGATTTAGTTGCTGCTAAAAAAGTTGCAGATCATATTGGTACGATTCATCATGAAATAGTATTCACTATTCAAGAAGGTTTGGATGCCATAAATGATGTTATTTACCAATTAGAGACTTACGATATTACAACCATTAGAGCGAGTACTCCTATGTATCTTATGGCACGTGTCATTAAATCTATGGGGATCAAAATGGTGTTATCAGGTGAAGGAGCAGATGAGTTATTTGGTGGCTATTTGTATTTTCATAAGGCACCAAATGCTGAGGAGTTTCATGAAGAAACCGTACGTAAATTGAGTAAATTACACATGTATGATTGTTTGAGGGCAAACAAGAGTTTAGCTGCATGGGGAATCGAAGGCCGGGTACCATTTTTAGACAAGGAATTTATGGATGTTGCCATGCGTTTAAATCCACAAGACAAAATGATTAATAATGAGCGTATGGAGAAATGGATTGTTAGAAAGGCTTTTGAAGACATGTTACCTGAGTCTGTGGCTTGGAGACAAAAAGAGCAATTTAGTGACGGTGTTGGTTATAGTTGGATTGATACCTTAAAAGTAGTTGTTGATACCGAGGTGACTCAAGAGCAACTAGCAAATGCACATTTTAGGTATCCAATTCAAACTCCCCAAAACAAAGAAGAGTACTATTATCGAACGATATTTGAGTCTCATTTTCCTAGTGATACTGCGGCTAAAAGTGTTCCTCAAGAGCCAAGTGTTGCATGTAGCACAAAAATTGCTTTGGAGTGGGATGAGGCATTTAAAAACATGAATGATCCTTCAGGTAGGGCTGTTGCGAAAGTTCATGACGACGCTTACTAAAGCTTAGCCCAAAAGAGATATTGTTGTACGTTTAACAATAACCATTCAAATTAGAGTTAAAAACATCAAAATTAAAAATATAAAAATGTTTAGAAATCGCTTTTAAAGCAATGTTCTATAATTAGGTGTTTCCACAGTTTTTTGAAACATAGTAAAACCAATTTTAAGGCCTTTTTTAAGCAGTTTAAGCGACTTTATGATAGTTAACAAATGTTAATAATTATGTTGTAAGTACAGGTGAAACCTTCATAATAGTTGATGAAAATTGTATATTTGTTTTACGATTTGTAGGTTGTTTTCCCACAACCAAAGCAATTAGAAAACGTGAAATAATAGATACATTTATTATGAGTGAAAATAAAGAAGAATTCAACAAACATAATTATTCAGCAGATAGTATTCAAGCACTTGAGGGTATGGAGCATGTTAGAATGCGACCTTCAATGTATATTGGAGATGTAGGTACAAGAGGTCTACATCATTTAGTGTACGAAGTTGTTGATAATTCTATCGACGAGGCCTTAGCAGGACATTGTGATAATATCACGGTAACTATCAACGAAGACAATTCAATTACAACAGAAGATGATGGTCGTGGTATCCCTGTTGGGTTACACAAAAAAGAAGGCGTCTCAGCTTTAGAGGTTGTTATGACAAAAATTGGTGCTGGAGGAAAATTTGACAAGGATTCTTACAAGGTTTCCGGTGGACTTCACGGTGTCGGTGTGAGTTGTGTGAACGCATTGTCTGAACATCTTAAAGCGACAGTGTTTAGAGAGGGGAAAGTTTACGAACAAGAATACGAACGAGGTAAAGCAATGTATCCTGTGAGACAAGTTGGAGATACAGATAAAAGAGGAACCACGGTGACCTTTAAACCGGATTCAACGATATTTACACAGACATTAGAATACAGTTATGACACTTTAGCAAGTAGACTTCGTGAATTAGCATATTTAAATAAAGGGATTACGGTTCATTTAATTGATCGAAGGCATAAAAAGGATGATGGAGAGTTTGAGGGTGAGACATTTCACTCAAAGGAGGGTTTAAAAGAATTTATAACCTATCTTGATGCTACTCGTGAGCCTTTAATGAAAAACGTAATTGCTTTTGAAGGGGAGAAAAATGGAATTCCTGTGGAGGTTGCCATGATTTACAACACCTCATATGCTGAGAACTTACATTCGTACGTAAACAATATAAACACCCATGAAGGTGGAACACACTTATCAGGATTTCGAAGAGGATTGACTCATACATTAAAGAAATTTGCTGACGGTTCAGGAATGCTAGATAAATTAAAATTTGATATTTCAGGTGATGATTTTAGAGAGGGGTTAACGGCAATTATTTCTGTCAAAGTTCAAGAGCCACAATTTGAGGGTCAAACAAAAACTAAATTAGGAAATAGAGAAGTTTCTTCCTCCGTAAGCCAAGCAGTTTCAGAAATGTTGACAGATTATTTAGAGGAACATCCTGACGATGCTAAGACCATTGTTCAAAAGGTGATTCTTGCAGCACAAGCACGTCACGCGGCCCAAAAAGCACGTGAAATGGTGCAGCGGAAAACTGTTATGAGTATTGGAGGGTTACCCGGAAAATTATCTGACTGCTCTGAACAAGATCCTGCCAAATGTGAAGTGTTTTTAGTTGAGGGAGACTCTGCAGGAGGAACAGCGAAACAAGGTCGAGACAGAGCATTTCAAGCAATATTACCTTTGCGAGGTAAGATTTTGAATGTTGAAAAGGCGATGACGCATAAGGTTTTTGAAAATGAAGAGATAAAAAATATATTTACAGCACTTGGTGTCACAATTGGTACAGAGGAGGATAGTAAAGCGTTAAATTTATCAAAATTACGATATCACAAAATAGTGATTATGTGTGATGCTGATATTGATGGTAGCCACATTGCAACCTTAATCTTGACTTTCTTTTTCAGATACATGAAAGAGCTAATTGAAAATGGGCATATTTACATTGCAACGCCACCATTATACCTCGTCAAGAAAGGAGCTAAGAAACAATATGCTTGGAGTGATGAGGAACGTGATAGTATCGTTTCTACGTTTGGTGACGGTTCAAAAATTCAACGATACAAGGGACTTGGTGAGATGAATGCCTCACAATTATGGGACACAACTATGAATCCTGAATTCAGAACGATGCGGTTGGTGCAGATTGACAATGGAACAGAAGCTGATCGTATCTTCTCAATGTTGATGGGAGATGAAGTTCCGCCAAGGCGAGATTTTATCGAGAGAAACGCTATATATGCAAATATTGATGCTTAAATAGTCTCAAAAAAAATTTATAAAATGCCTGTTTACAGGCATTTTTTGTACTCTTTTATTTCGTTAAAAAGTAAATTTCATCGATAACACAATCTTTTTTTGTAAATTTAAAAGACCGATTAGTTCTAAAATTAAAAACATGAGAGCTTTATTTATCACCCTAGTTGTTTTTTTTTCAACGAATGTTGTAAAATCACAAGTATTTGAAAGTATTTTAATTGCTTCTGATGATGCAAGTCTTTTAATGGAAAATTACACCAACCCAGTAATTAGAGGATTAATGTCAGACATGAATAATGGTTGGTATACCACGGCGAAGACTCACAAAAAATTAGGTTTTGATGTGACCATAACTGCGAATGTCGCATTGGTTCCAAAATCTGACGAAATGTTTGCTTTTATACCAACAGACTACAGTTACTTATCGCTTCCAAATGGTGAAAATGAGTTGCCAACATTAATGAGTTCTTCCAATACTGATACCAGAGTTAACGTTCAAATTGATAACGGAAATGGGACTTTTAATGTGGCTAGTTTTGACATGCCCGGTGGGATAAAGGATGATTTGCCAATTAATGCAGTGCCTACTCCCATGGTGCAATTTGGATTGGGGTTACCATTTAAAACAGATATTAAATTACGCGTAGTTCCAAAGATAAGTTTTGATGATAATCTAAAAACTAATTTATTTGGTTTGGGATTGCAACATGATCTGATGCAGTATCTAGGGCCTTTAGAGAATTTACCTTTGAACGTTTCGTTGCTTGCAGCATTCACAAATATGAAGGTTACTTATACGATTGGAGACGATGATCTTTCCGATGACATCATTTCATCAAATGCTCTGGCTGAATTTAAAATGAAAACATGGACGTTACAAGCTTTGGCATCTCTTGATTTTAAAATACTTACTGTCTATGGGGGAGTTGGTTATAACAATGGTACAGCCACAACAAAAATTAAAGGGGATTACACGATTAATTATGATGTTGAAGATGGTTCAGGAAACTTTATAAATACGGTCAGTGAAATAATTTCAAATCCTATAAATTTAGATTTTTCTGCAAATAACATCAAAGCAACGCTAGGAGCAAGAATTAATATTGGATTCTTTAAAATATTTACAGACTACTCATTTCAAAAATATAATACAGTAACAGCGGGAATCGCTTTTAGTTTCAGATAAACTAGCAAAAATAGGTTTGCTGAAATGTTTTTTATTTTATCTAGCACTTTCTTTATTTGACAATGATTATTTTGTAATTTTGCGGCTTAAAACGAACTTAAAATCACATACAAAATATGAAAATTACAGTAGTTGGAGCAGGAGCGGTTGGAGCGAGTTGTGCAGAATATATTGCTATTAAAAATTTTGCCTCGGAAGTTGTTTTACTAGATATCAAAGAAGGCTATGCGGAAGGAAAAGCAATGGATTTAATGCAAACGGCGTCCTTGAATGCTTTTGATACAAAAATCACTGGAAGTACAAATGATTATGAAAAAACTGCAAACAGTGATATTTGTGTTATCACTTCTGGTATTCCAAGAAAGCCAGGAATGACGAGGGAGGAATTGATTGGTATTAATGCAGGGATTGTTAAAACAGTGTCGACAAGTCTCATTCAACATTCTCCAAATACCATCATCATTGTTGTAAGCAATCCAATGGACACCATGACTTATTTGGTTCACAAGTCTACTAACCTACCTAAAAACAGAATCATTGGTATGGGAGGTGCGCTTGATTCAGCTCGTTTTAAATATAGATTAGCAGAGGCTTTAGAGGCTCCAATAAGTGATGTTGATGGTATGGTTATTGGAGGTCATAGTGATAAGGGAATGGTTCCTCTAATTAATCATGCTACAAGAAATAGTGTGAAAGTATCAGAATTTTTATCTAAAGACCGTATGGATCAGGTGACAGAAGCAACTAAAGTAGGAGGAGCAACTTTGACGAAACTTCTCGGAACCTCGGCTTGGTATGCACCGGGTGCCGCTGTATCAGGATTAGTTCAAGCAATTGCTTGTGATCAGCATAAATTGTTTCCATGTTCTGTCTTGTTAGACGGTGAATTTGGACTATACGATTTATGTATTGGTGTACCTGTTATACTAGGTAAAAATGGTATTGAAAAAATCATTGAAATTGACCTAAACGATAAAGAAAAAGCACACCTAAATGAAAGCGCTTCAGGTGTAAAGAAAACAAACAGTTTATTAGAATTTTAATCCATAAAATTACATGAGAACCACAGTCATATTTTTTGTAGCAATTGTAACAAGTTTATTTGGATTTTCCCAAAATAATTTAACGGAGGGTGTCGTCGTTATCTCTCAAACCATGTCAAGTGACAATGATGAGATGAATGCACAGCTCGCAATGATGGGAGACATGAGAACCACAACTTATTTTAAAAATGATAAATCAAGAACAGAAGTTTCAAGTCCCATGACTGGAGATATGATTGTGATTACTGATGGTGCCTCCAAAGAAATGGTAACATTCATGGATAATCCTATGTTAGGAAAAAAATACATTAAAGGTTCATTAGATATAGCGCAAAGTGCACTAAATGATATCGTCATAACCAAAGGAGATGAAACTAAGATGTTTTTAAATTTCGAGTGTCAACAATACTTTGTGACATCCTCAGTACAAGGACAACCTATGGAAATGGAAGTGTTTACAACCGATGCCATAAATGCTTATTCTCAACAAACAGCTCCTTATGGTGATGAAATTAAGGGTTTTCCACTGTATGTTTCTTTATCGATGAATCAGATGGGATCCAATATTAAGGTTGTTAGTAATGTTATTGAAATCAAAAAAGAAGTTTTAGACGATGAAAAGTTTAGTTTAGAAATTTTAGACGGTTATGATGAAATGAAGCAGGAGTAACTAGAGAAATTAACTTGAGATAATTACAAAAAAGAGCAACCACAGTGTTGCTCTTTTTTGTAATTGAAATAAGCTGTTTTATGATGACGAGTTTTTTGAAGTAATATTTCTGCAAATACCACTGACGGCGCATTATTATTTTTTTATATTTGGCCCATGAATTTAAAGAGGTTTACGGGCGCGCTCGTTATATTAATTACGTTTCTAGGGGTTATTTATCAACAGCAAAACACCCCTCCTAATCAAGAAATTGTATTGCAATTTACGGATACCCATGTAACCATTTCAGAAACTCAGCATACCTTAAATCTGATAAAAAATCAGTTGCATCATCTTGGAGCTCACAATATTCGTGTTAAAGAAATTGATGGAGGAATTTTAACAATTACTTATTACAGTACTATTGAGGCCTCGCATATAAAGAAAAATTTAATTCAAAAAAGCTACCTTCTAAAGGGTTACAGTAACAGAAGTCTAGAGCACTCTTCAGAAAAATCACCATTAAAAAATGATGTTGTGAATTATGACGTTGATGTATTCTTGTTAAAGAATACAACTGATATCGAAAGCAATCAATTAGCTGCGATTTTTTTAGAATTAAGCGCTGACAACCAGAGAATTTTAATTCCAAAATTCTTGATATTCTCCCCTAAGTTATATGATAAAAACAAAAACATCGGCCAAGAGACTTACAAATCATCGCATGATGTTATTCTATCAGATGGTAAAAAATATTACCATACACTTAACGTAAGAGCAGGGCCGTTTGTGTGATGGTTCACACTCCTCAAAGATTTGAGGATCGCTTTTATTACAGCACCAAAAACTCTTTTAATAATAAAAAATTGTCTAATACTCGTGTAAATTTTATATTTGCCCGATTTAAATTTTAGACTAAAAAATCAATACAATGCAAAATAAAGGATTAGTAAAACTATTTGCAATCTTATTCGGACTGGTAAGTATCTACCAATTATCGTTTACGTTTAAGGCAAATCAAATTGAAAAACAAGCGAAAGAAATCATAACATCGAAGATATCTGATTCAGAAAAAGATTTCGATGAGAAACGAAGTAGCGAGGAAACAAGGTATCTTGATTCATTATCAAGTCAAGAGGTTTTTAATATAGGAGTCGCTAATTACACCTTCAAAGAAGTCAAAGAAAAGAGTATGAATCTTGGACTTGACCTAAAGGGAGGTATCAGTGTCATTCTTCAAATATCAGTACAAGACATTTTAAAGGGACTAGCTAATGATAGTAAAGATCCTGTTTTTAACAAGGCGTTAGTAGACGCTCAAGAACTGCAGAAAGACAGTCAAAATAGTTTTATTGAAGACTTTTTTGAAGCTTTTGATGCTATAAAAGGAGATACAACATTAGCATCTCCTGATATTTTTGCCAACAGAGATTTGAGTGAGGAAATCACGTTCAATATGACGGATGATGAGGTCAAGCCAGTGTTAAGAACCAAAGTAGATGAATCAATCGTTTCAGCTTTTGAGGTATTACGTAAACGTATTGATCAATTTGGTGTGACACAACCAAACATACAACGTTTGGGAACTTCTGGTAGAATTTTAGTTGAGTTACCAGGTGTGAAAGATAAAAAACGTGCTACTGAATTGATTACTACCACAGCTCAATTGGAGTTTTGGGATGCATTCCCAGGAGAAGGTTTTTTGCAATTCATTGTACAAGCTAACGAAGTGCTGAAAGGACTCGTTGAAGTAGAGGTACCCAAAGAAGCAATAGAATCTCAAGATTCGGAGGATACTGAAGGAGATCAAATTGCAGACTTGTTGGGAGAAACATCTACCGATACGACAGCTGTAGCAATTGTAAATCCACTTACGGATTTGATTAGAGGAACAGGTTATCAAGGAGGTCCAATTGTCGCTTTATTTGAAACAAAGGATAAGCAAAAAGTGACAGAGTACTTAGACATGCCTCAAGTAAAGTCACTACTTTCAGGTGATCAGCGATATGTTAAATTCGCGTGGGGTATACCTGCGGAAGACGGTGATTTAATTGAATTATACGCATTAAAAGGAAACAGAGATCAAAAACCACCATTAAGCGGAGCTGTTATTACAGATGCTAGAAATTCATTTGCACCAAATGGGAAGCCAACTGTTTCTATGCAAATGAATGCAAAAGGAGCTAAAATATGGGAAGAAATGACCGGAAGGGCCTTTAACACAGGAGGTCAAATTGCCATTGTTTTGGATAACATTGTGTATTCAGCACCAGGTGTTACTACGGGAGCAATTGCAGGAGGTAACTCAGAAATCTCCGGACAATTCACCTTAAATGAAGCGATAGATTTAGCAAATGTTTTACGTGCTGGTAAATTACCAGCAAGAGCTGAAATTGTTCAAGCTGATGTCGTGGGTCCATCACTGGGTAAAGAGGCTATTGATAGTGGAATGACCTCATTTTTAATTGCATTGACCCTAGTCTTACTTTGGATGGTGTTTTATTATGGAAAGTCAGGTATTTTTTCAGATATAGCGCTAATTCTAAATATTTTATTAATTTTTGGAGTGCTCTCCGGTTTAGGGGCTGTTTTGACCTTACCTGGTATCGCAGGTATTGTACTAACAATTGGTATCGCAGTAGATGCTAATGTGCTTATCTACGAGCGTGTTAGAGAAGAATTAACTAAGGGAAAAGGACAAAAAGAAGCTGTTAAAGATGGATTTAGCAATGCATTATCCTCTATTTTAGATGCCAATATTACCACAGGTTTAACAGCACTTATCTTATTTGTGTTTGGAACTGGTCCTATAAAAGGATTTGCAACCACACTTTTAATAGGTATCGTCACATCACTATTTACAGCAATTTTTATAACGAGATTATTAATTGATTGGTATGCAAACAAAGGAGGGAATTTAGATTTTTCAACCTCTGTTACTAAAGGTTTATTTAGAAATATTAATATTAATTTCTTGAAAAAACGTCGTGTTTCATATTTGATATCGACTGCGATCATAATCGGAGGATTGGGGTCCTTGTTTACAACAGGATTGGATGAAGGTATCGACTTTGTTGGAGGTAGAACTTACACAGTTCGATTTGCGCAAGATGTGAATGCTGAGGAAGTTTCTGAATCAGTGGTTGCGACTTTTGGAAGTGGTGAAATTAAAACTATTGGTGGAGCAAATCAATTAAAAATTTCCACCAAATATAAAATTGACGAAAATTCACCTGATGTTGATGAAGAGGTGCAAAATAAGTTATACGAATCTCTTTCTCAATATTTACCAGATGGTATAACTTATGATGAATTTTCAAGTCCTCAGGGTAATGTAGGAATCATGTATTCAGGTAAAGTAAGTCCAACTATCGCAGATGATATTAAGAAGTCATCCATTTGGGCCATCCTAGGATCTTTGATTGTTGTATTTTTATATATACTCCTTAGGTTTAAAAAATGGCAATTTTCTTTGGGAGCAGTTGCTGCTGTGTTTCATGATGTCTTAATTGTATTAGGGATATTCTCAATAACTTGGAATTTCATGCCTTTTAGTATGGAGATTGATCAAGCTTTTATTGCAGCAATTTTAACAGTAATTGGATATTCGTTAAATGATACGGTGGTTGTTTTTGACAGAATTAGAGAATTTTTAAATGAGCATACTAGCTGGAATTTAGATAAAACTGTGAATTCAGCATTAAATAGTACGTTAAGTAGAACCTTGAATACGTCTTTAACGACCTTGGTTGTATTGTTAGCGATGTTTGCTTTTGGAGCTGATTCGTTAAGAGGCTTGTTATTTGCTCTTATTGTAGGTGTATTAGTGGGTACGTATTCGTCGGTATTTATTGCAACGCCAATCATGTTTGATTCGATTAAAAAACTTGAGGAAAATAAAAAATAATTTTTCTCACAAAAAAAAGGTCTTTTTGTACTACGGCGCAAAAAGACCTTTTTTTATGGAATAAACTGTAACTTTAAATAAAATATAGAAATGAGATTTATAGTTTTAATTCTTTTGATGTTGTGCTGTGTTATAAGTTGTAAGAGTGACTTTGAAGATAAGTCAACACCCATTAACACTGACAGACATCTTCGGCACATTCATGATACGATTGGTTTTGCCACATTGGATTGGCAAATGGATTCAATTTACAAGAGACTTGGGGTTATAGATCGCGACAATGACTTAGCTTGGAAAGCTGCAATAAGTCCTCATGACGATTACAAGTATGCTGGGCAACTATATTATGAATCATTGAGAGGAATCAATGCAGACAAGGTTATTTTAATAGGAGTTGCGCATCGTGCCAGAAATTTTAATTTACAGGATAAATTAATTTTTGGAAATTTTACGCATTGGAAATCACCATATGGAAATTTAAAAGTCTCACCTATCAATCAGGAAATTATAAAAAAACTTGATAAAGAGATGTTTGTTATTCATGACAGCATGCAAGTATTAGAGCATTCTTTAGAAGCTATAGTGCCATTTTTACATAAAAAAAATCCCAGTCTTGAAATTGTACCAATTTTAGTTCCTTACATGAAATATAACAGGATTGATCATATAAGCGATGCCTTGTCTTCCCTTGTAAATGATGTTCTTAAAGAACATGATTTAGTATTTGGCGAAGATGTCGCTGTTGTGATTTCAAATGATGCTGTACATTATGGAAATGAAGATTGGGGAGCTAATTTAGCTCCTTTCGGTGTCACCGAAAAAGGTACTCAGAAAGCAAGGCAATTGGATGTTGAAATCATTGAAAATTGCTTGGTTAATAATCTAACACGTAATAAAATAGAACGTTTTACTAAGTATACTGTACAGTCTGACAATTATAAAGAATACAAGTGGGTTTGGTGTGGACGCTATTCCGTTCCCTTTGGATTAGATTTTGCAAATAAATTAAATTTACAGATTAACAACACACCGCTTTATGGTGATTTTATAGGTTATCAATCAAGTATTGATCATGATTTAATAGAGGTTGAAGACCTCGGGATGGGAACAACAGCTCGAGCTAATCAAAAACATTGGGTTGCTTATGCGAGCCTAAAATATGAGTAATTTATTTTTTTTGGAATGATATTCGATCTCCTTTTTCAATATTGAGGAGGTCTGATAGCCCTCCATTAATTTCTAAAACATATTGTGCTGGGGCTATTGAAGGGATTGATTGCTCATCCAAAGGAGTCGCATTCTTCTTAATATTGATAACCTGTTTTAGTGCATTGAGGTAAATAATATCCAGAGGAATTAAGGTGTTTTTCATGTAAAATGATCGTATTTTTTCGTCGGAAAAAATAAAAAGCATGGCTTGATTCATGCTCATTGAACCTCTGTGCATTAATCCAGTTTGAGTTTCATAATCGTCTTCTGCGAGTTCGATGTCAAAAGAGGTGATGAGAGAGTCATTCGTCGATTTGTAAATTTGCAAAACCCCTTCTTTACGAAAAGTTACATCAATTAGATTTACAGTGCTTTTTTGTTTCTCTTGACAACTCAAACATATAAAAAGAAAACTTATCAAACCATACAGATGTTGATGTATTACACCTCGTGTCATTTATCCAATGATGATTTTTTAGTTTTATACAAAAACATGAAATAGAGACCAATAAGAATAAATGGAATACTGAGTACTTGTCCAGTATTCAGACCTAAAATCCAATCATCTCTTCCAACGACTTGCTCAATTTTAAAACGTTCTACAAACAATCTTACTGTCATAAGTAACACTAAAAACAATCCAAAAAGAAACCCTGTTTGTTTACTTTTTTTACCTTTCCAGTATAAAAACCACAATGTTAAAAAAACAAAAATATAACCAAAAGCCTCATATAATTGTCCAGGATGTCTCGGTATATTGTCATAATTTTTAAAAATAATGGCCCATGGCAATGACTCATCTGCTGGTTTTCCAATCATTTCAGAATTAAAAAAATTACCCACTCTGACAAAAATAGCACCAAGTGCTACAGGAATTACAACACGATCTAAAATCCACAACACAGATTTATGTAAAACTTTTTTGTTGTAGAGGTACATTGATATAATCATTCCTATGGCTGCACCATGACTTGCCAAACCTCTAAAACCTGTAAATTCAAATTCAGGGTTGAAGCGACAGGGTAGAAAGACACTAAAAAAATCTTGTTTAAAAAGTTCTGGTTGATAAAAGATGACATGCCCTAAGCGAGCTCCAATCAAAATTCCTAAAACCGAATAAATGAACAAGGAATCCAATTTTTCTTCAGATTGTTGCTCTTGTATGTAAATTTTCTTCATGAGGTACCAGCCCAAAATAAAAGCTGCCATCCACATCATACTGTAGTAGTGAATTTTGAAGTCTCCAAATAGTTTTAGGCCTTCGGAAGCAGGCTCCCAGACAATCTGTAAAAAATGCATATTTTAATTATTAAGGTAGCGTAAATATAGAAATTTGAAATGGAATAAGGTTTATTTTTAACGACGCTCTTTTAGTTCTTGTTTGGTTTCTTAGGAACAGGATCGTATCCACTACCTCCAAAAGGATGACAACTAAAAATACGCTTAATACCCAGCCACCCGCCATAAATTAAACCATGGGTTTTTAAAGCCTCGATGGTGTAGTAAGAACAAGTTGGCTGGTATCTACATGTGGAAGGGAAAAAAGGAGATATTAAAGATTGGTACACTTTTATTAAAAAAAGAAATGGAGCAATCACTTTCTTATTGAACATCGCTAGTTGGTTGTAAAAGAGGTGCCATCCTTGCCATCTTTTAATTGAATGCCTATTGCAGACAATTCATCTCTAATTTTGTCTGATAGTGCAAAATCTTTATTAGCTCGGGCTTCTGCTCTCAGTTTTATGAGCACTTCGACAGTGTTAGACAATGTATTGTGATTGTCTTGTGTTAGAGTATCATTTGTTAATCCTAAGACATCGAAAACCAGAGCATTCATCTGATTTGTTAAGAAATGTAGATCATCAGACGTTAAGGTTGCTTTTTGGTCCTTAACTTGGTTTATCAGCTTTACAGCACTGAAAAGTTCAGCAATTAAAATAGGGGTATTGAAATCATCATTTAAGGCATCGTAACATTTTTGAGACCATGATCTAACATCAAACGTAGAGGTGTCGCTTTTTTGAATGCTTTTTAACGTATTAATAGCATCCATCAATTTGTGGTAGCCCTTTTCTGAAGCTTCAATCGCATTGCTGCTAAAATCTAAAATACTTCTGTAATGTGCTTGCATCATGAAAAATCTCGTAACACTCGGTGAAAATGCTTTACTTAACTTATCATTCTTTCCGGAAAATATCTCTGCAGGCAAAATATTGTTACCTGTTGATTTTGCCATTTTTTGGCCATTTAAGGTTAGCATGTTGGCATGCATCCAGTAATTAACTGGTGAATGACCATTGCACGCTTCTGCTTGTGCAATTTCACACTCGTGATGTGGAAATTTAAGATCCATACCTCCTCCATGAATGTCAAATTGTTCACCTAAATATTTTGTGCTCATGGCTGTACACTCCAAATGCCAGCCTGGAAATCCGTCACTCCATGGTGATGGCCAACGCATAATGTGTTGCGGCTCTGCCTTTTTCCAAAGAGCAAAATCTTGTGGATTTTTTTTATCACTCTGGCCGTCTAAAGCTCGTGTATTATGGATGAGGTCCTCAACATTTCTACCACTTAACTTTCCGTAGTTGTGAGTCTTGTTAAATTTCAGGACATTAAAATAAACGGATCCATTTACCTCGTATGCAAAATCTTTATTTAAAATAATCTTGATAATATCTATTTGCTCTATTATATGCCCTGTAGCTGTTGGTTCAATACTTGGAGGAAGGCAATTGAATTTATTTAATATGTTATGGAAATCTACGGTATACATTTGTACAACTTCCATTGGTTCAATCTGCTCAAGTCGTGCTTTTTTAGCAATTCTATCTTCTCCTTCATCAGCATCATTTTCTAAATGTCCAGCATCGGTAATATTTCGCACATACCTAACTTTGAATCCGAGATGTTTAAGATATCGAAAAATCATGTCAAACGACATGAATGTTCTTACATTACCTAAGTGAACATTACTGTAAACAGTTGGCCCACAAACATACATGCCAACATAACCATTGTTTATTGGTTTAAAATTTTCCTTATTTCCTGAAATGGAATTATAAACTTTTAAATTTTGTTCTTGATAAAGAGGCATTTTTAAATTTTAGAATTTAGTAATAATTTAAAATTTTGTATCTAATTTTATGTAATCCAGAAACTCTCTTTTGATATTGATGTTTTTAAATTCACCACCAAATTCACTTGTTACGGTACTACTTTCTATATCTCTGATTCCACGGGAGTTGACACATAAATGCTTAGCGTCAATGACACAAGCAACATTTTTCGTGTTTAAAACTTTTTGCAATTCTTCTACAATTTGAATCGTCAAGCGCTCTTGTACTTGTGGGCGCTTGGCAAAAAAATCAACAATTCTATTCATTTTTGATAATCCAACTACAGACCCATTTGAGATATAAGCAACATGTGCCTTTCCAACGACAGGTAATAAATGATGTTCACAGGTAGAATAAACAGTGATGTTTTTTTCTACGAGCATTTCTCCGTAATTATATTTATTGTCAAAGGTGGAGGCTTTTGGCTTATTTTCTGGGTTTAAGCCTGCAAAAATTTCATTGACAAACATTTTTGCAACGCGATTAGGAGTTCCATTAAGGCTATCGTCTGTTAAATCTAGACCTAAAGTTTCCATGATGTGCTCAACATCATCTGTAATACGACTTATTTTTTCGTCGTTAGATAAATCAAAGGCATCACGTCTCATTGGAGTCTCTGAAGATGTTCCAATATGATTGTCACCTAGTGCGTCAAAATTATCATTTTTGTTTTCAAATTTCATAAAATTTTCTTTCTAAAAAGGTGATTATAAAGCGCAAAGATAAACATTTCGTGTCTTTTTTAAGAACGCAATCTTTTTTGTTTTTGTTCATTTTTAGTTATTACAGGTTTAAAAAAAATAAATTTTTCTAGATAGTTGTAATCTTATACGATAACTTTAAAAAAAGATGTGTTAAAAAGTAGGGTATCTCATGTTTTATCTGTTTAATGTTTATCACGCCTAAAATTTAACAGGTGACTACTTTTAAAATTTACCTGATGTATTTTTTGTTATTTTGCAAAACATTAGTGCATTAATTGTATGTTGTATTATGAGAATTTTTATTGTTATTTTGGTTTTATTTTCAAGCATGGTTGTAATGTCGCAAGACAACAAATCTATTAGTGTACTCAAGAAAATGTATGCCAAGGAATTAAAATTAACAAAAGAACAACTGTCTGATTTTGTCATTATTCTAAAAAAATATAAAAAAGACCTTTACAGGAAGAACATAAACAATAAAGATTTTAATAGACTGAATAAGTCTCGGGACTTAGAATTCTATTACGTTTTAAATGAAGTACAGTTCAAAAAATTTAGGAAAATAAAGTTAAACATTGAACCAGAGTTAAGGTATAAGCCACAGTAGTATCGGTTATTATGAGTCTAAGAGATTATTTTTTACTGATTATCGTTATGCTGCCTTTTTACAGTGCCATAAATGCTCAGGGTTCGTCTTGTGCTAATGCTGAACCGTTTTGTGCAGGGGATGATACTTTAATTTTTCCAAATTCTAATCGAAATATACCAGGTGCACGTCCTTTTGCTGAACCAGGAATCAATTACTCGTGTGCAACAGGGAATGGTCCAGCTAATGGAGGAGGATGGCCTTATCCAGTTTGGTATTATTTAAGGATAGATCAAGATGGAGATCTCATATTTACAATCAGTCAAACTGTCAATTTTGATGGTACAGGAGGGACTTTAGATGTTGATTTTGTCGCTTGGGGTCCTTTTAATGATCCTAATGTGAATTGTACTGGGGATTTAACTCCTGCCAATAAGATCGATTGCAGTTGGTCTGCAGCTGCCACTGAAACTATGACAATTAATGGTGCTTTAGAGGGTGAAATATACCTAGTTATGATTTCAAATTATAGCGAAGACCCTGGTTTTATTTCAATGGAACAAACAAATGCGAGTGCTGTTTCCGGTTCCACCGATTGTTCCATTGTTACTACAGATACCTATTGCGAGGGAGATCTTGTTGATTTAGATGGAACGACAACGGGTGCGTTTACCTATGAGTGGCTAAAAGATGGTGTCATGTTGCTAGAGACAGGCCCCATATTACAAGATGTGGGGGCTCCGAATGCTTCATACGCGTGTCTTGCTATAGATAATCTCGGGTCTATCATTGCGACCTACACATTTACTTTAATTTTTGAATCCCAACCCATTGCTAACCCTGTAAGTAACGTCGTGCTCTGTGATGATGATAAAGATGGTGTTGTCGAATTTGATCTAGATACAAAAACTCCTGATATTATTGGCATACAGGATACAACTCAATTTACAGTATCCTACCATGCCACTCAGGCAGATGCGGATATTGGTGATAATCCTTTACCTTTCAATTACGACACCACCACCACAGCGGTCACGACATTTTATGCGAGAATAGAAAACAATAATAGAGAGGCCTGTTATGATACAACTTCCTTCACAGTACAGGGTTTTTTTGTGACGGCAAATACCATACCTGATGCCCTTATTTGTGATGATAATAATGATGGTTTTTGGGATATTAATTTATCAGATTATGATGCTACAATTCTTGGAACCCAAGATGCTACCAAGTATCATATTTCCTATCATTTATCTCCTGCAGACGCCAGCAATGCTAATGCGCCTTTGAGCACGCTTTACACCAATAGCTCTAACCCACAAACCATTCATGTAAGAATTGAAAATATTGATAATGTGGCTTGTTATGACACGACCTCATTCATCATTGAAGTATTTGATTCGCCAGTGGCAAATATAGTTCCTGATCAATTTATTTGTGATGACAATAATGACGGCGTGTGGAGTTTTGATTTTAATCTGTTAGATAATACGGTACTTGGAGGGCAATTGGCAGCAGACTATGCTATAAGTTATCATAAAGAATTGGTAGGGGCAGAGAATGGAACCGATGCACTAGTATTCCCATACACCAATACCAATGAATTTGAAATCATATATGTTCGAATAGAAAATAAAAATAATATTTCGTGTTTCAGTACTACGCGTTTTGATTTAAAAGTCTTTAATACACCTGTTGCAAATATGCCCATATATGAGTTGTGTGATGATACTGATGATGGTGATGACACTAATGGTGTTGGGGTGACATTTGATCTATCTACTAAAATTACCGATGTGCTCGGTACTCAAAATCTAATTGACTATAATGTGACATTTTACAACACGCAAGCTGAAGCTAATATCGGCGCTGTTGGCACAGATTTATCTGTTGTTGTCAATACACAGAATAATCAAGAGGTTGTTGCTAGAATAGAAAACAACTTGTTTAATGATTGTTTTGATACCGTATCGTTTGAATTAGTGGTAAATCCTTTACCTGTCATCACATCTGTTGTTGAATTAAAACAATGTGACGACGATATTGACGGAATTTCAATATTTAATTTAACTGAGGCAAATTCATTAATATCAGTAGATAGTGCTAACGAATTATTTACTTTTTATGCAACAGAAGCAATGGCAGAATTGGGGCTTGTGACAGATCAAATCATAAATGATACGGCGTATGTCAACCCAACTCCTTTAAATAGTACGGTTTTTGTGCGAATAGAGACACTCAACGGTTGTTATCGTACTGCTAAAATTAATCTTGTTGTAGGAGCTACTCAAATTCCAGCAAGTTTCAATCTCAACTATGAAGTCTGTGATGATACCTTAGTTGACGGTGATAATAAAAACGGAATTGCAACTTTTAATTTTTCTGATGCAACTGCACAAATCGAGGCTATTTTTCCTGTAGGGCAAAATATTTTTATCTCTTATTACACGAATTTAACAGACGCATTAAGTGAGGTAAATGAAATAATCGACATTAGTAATCATCGTAATGAGACCTCTCCCAACAGTCAAGATATTTATGTGCGCGTAGACAGTGAAGATGTTAATGCGTGCCTAGGATTAGGAATACACGTTACACTAAATGTCATTGCTTTACCTGATGTAAATTCTATTGCAAACTATGTATTATGTAGTGATACAGACACTGCTGATTTTCAATTAGAAACTATTGATTCAGATGTTATTGGTAGCCAAACAATGCCATTACTTGTAAGTTATCATTTAAGTCTGCAAGATGCTATTGATAACAACAATCCTTTAGACAAGCTCAGTTATCTGAATATTTCAAACCCCGAAACTATTTATGTAAGATCACAATTTGATACAAATGGAAATGGTTTAGGAGATCTTGATGAGTGTGTGAATACAGAAATGTCATTTGATTTAGTTGTTAATAGGAATCCAATACTTTTTGAACCAGACGGTATCCGTATTTGTAGTAATCAAGTAGATACCCTGTATGATTTAACCACGCGAGAGGCACAAATAACAGGAGGAGATAACACCATTACATTGAGCTATTACGAGTCACTCGTTGATTTAAATAATAATAATCCAATTCCAGATCCCTCAGCTTACACTAGTACAATACTAGATAAAGAAATCATAGTTCAAGGAACAGGTACTAATTTATGTACAACTGTTACAACATTACAATTGACAACGATTTTGTATGCGTTAATAAACAAGAATCCATCGACTATAGAGGTATGTGAAATCGATAATGATGGTTTTGATGTTTTTGACATTACACGCCGTGAAACCGAAATTTTAAATGGGCTTAACGTTGCAGATTTTACCTTTACGTACTATGAAGATGAGTTAGATGCGATTGCTGGTAACGCCAATAGCATTGCCAATCTTTTTAATTTTGAAAACACAGTCATTATTAGACAAACCATTTATGTTCGTGTTCTACCGGTTGCTAATGAATGTTTTATTGTGGTTCCTATCACTTTGGTTGTCAATCCTGTTCCTGAAATAGAAATTTTTGACAACTATGTGATTTGCCTGAATAACTTAGATGCTGTTATTTTTCCTGAAAATGCAACGCTAGTTCCATATCCGCCAATCGATACAAAATTAGATAATATTGACTACACATTTCAATGGTATGCAGGTGCCGAAGCCGATGTAGTAGCAGATCCAAATAGTGTCATTATAGCAGGTGCGACCTTAGCAACTTACATGCCAGATAGCGAAGGAATGTACACAGTGGTTGCAACCAACAAATTGACAGGTTGCACAATTCTAGCAACAACTGAAGTTGAAAAATCGTACCCGCCAGAAAGTATTGGCGTTGAAGTGACTTCAGAATTGTTTTCTGGGAACAATGTATTGGAAGTAACAGTGGTTGGGAATGGGTCGTATGAATTTAATATAGATAATGGTCCGTGGCAATCATCTCCAATTTTAGAAAATGTCTCGGGTGGTAAACATACTGTTTATGTGAGAGATTTGTTTAATTGTAATGAGCTTAATGCTGTCAAGTTCGTTATAGATTATCCAAAGTTCTTCACACCCAATGATGACGGTTACAATGACACTTGGAACATTAAAGGCATTTATTCTCAGCCAGATGCTACTATTTTTATTTTTGATAGGTTTGGAAAATTATTAAAACAATTAAAGCCTGATGGCAATGGTTGGGATGGCACCTTTAATGGTCGAAAATTACCATCAGGTGATTATTGGTTCACTTTAGAATATGTGGAGCCGTTAGATGATATTAATCGGATTTTTAAATCTCATTTCACCCTAAAGCGATAAGAAGGAGCAAGGCGATTTTTGCACTCAACATGGCTGAATTACCTTACAGGGATACTATTATCAAACAAGAGCAGTCTCAGTTGAAGAAAGCTACTTATAAAAAGCCTGTTAATAGATGCGTGTAGATAACTCTTTTAAACGGTGAGTTTCTTTAGAGAGTAATATTCAATGTTAATGATATTAATGTATTATTTGTAACTAGTCGTGCAGTATCTGTTAGTCCAATATCATATAACTGATAATTTGTTGAACGCTCAGAATTTTCGTAAGCTAAATCAAGAGATGTCCCACCAAAGTTGTAACCTATTCCAAAAGAATACCCTGTTACATCTCCATCAAATCTTTCATTTGTGTAAGGACTTTCCTCAATTTTATAACCGCCTCTAAAACTTAGCTGTTGGTGCCTAAATTCTCCGCCAATTTTATAAGAATTTGTAACTTTCAAATCATTGCTAATTTTCAAATTTTCTTGCATAAAATAAGAATCTGTTTCAGGTTTAAATTTTATGTTGCTGTAATCCTTTCTCGAATAATCAAAACTTAAAATCCCCTTTTTTCCAAACACTAAAGCAGCACTTCCCGTGAGTTTTCCTGGCGTCTGTAATTTATAATCCGGAAAAATATTGATGACTTGTGGGTTCAGGGAGGTAGTAATATTTGAGCCATTGTCATTTCTTTGAGTCGTCACATATTGGGTGGTCTCTTCACTTATCGTGTACCAAGTAGGGGAGTCATACGACATTCCAACTCTGAAGGTTTGATTTAATTTTATGATCGTTCCCAGTTGAAATGAAAAACCCGATCCTACAGTGAGAAGATTATTCTCAAAACCCACATTTTGAATGAATGATCCAATATTCGAATTGGATTCACTGAGATAAGTAGAGCGTTCGTAATTTATAAAATGTGAATTGAGATTTAAACCTAAAAAGACTGTTTTATTATATTGAATTGCTGAATTCACAGTTAATTTTCCATTATATCCCAATGAAGAATAGGCATAATTTTGGTCAAAGGTTCCGGAAGCTATATTAGAAGTGTAAGCGGTATTACTGTCATCATTTGATTCAGGTTCCAGAATATAAGACTCGTAACCAAGAAAACCTTGTTGGTTGGCATACCCGAGGGTAGCACCAATATCACCGTAAGCATCTGATATAGTTTCTCCTTCAAACGCCGAAATTTCGTCAAGCCTTAATCCTTGCGCATAATCAAGGAAATAACTGTCTATCGATTTTGAATTAGTCCCGGAAATTAAAAAGTTACTGTCTAAATTTTGAGTGTGTTCATAAGACAAACCGAAGACAAATCGACCCCATTTTGATGCTGTATTGGTGTTGTTAAACACGAAAACAGCTCCAGCTTGATTTAAATCAAAATTTGTGTTAGATGTGGTTTGTTCAGTGCCAAAATAGGAGGTGCCTACATCACTATTGTAATTTGTAATTGAGAATGATGCATGGATATTGTTAAAAATTGCAGCACCAGCAGGGTTTATGCTAATTGCAGAAAGATCACCACCAAGTGCTCCAAATGCTCCACTCATCCCTCTAAATCTAGCTGTTCCTTGAACCTCAGATGTTGCATAACGAAGTGCATCTGATATATTTTGACTCTCTATATTAGACATAGATGTGACACCTATGACTAGCAATAAAATTTTTTTCATATAATTTTTTTACTTGTAAACTTTAAAAACTAATTATTCCCTTTTCTTGAAGAACTTTTACTTACACGAGAAGATGAACTAGACATACTACTTCGACTACTGTTACTTCTACTCGAATTAGACCTTGATGCGTTGCTATTATAATTTGATCGACTACTATTTGACTTTGATACATTCCTAGATTGAGAACTATTTCTATTGGAACTTGGCCTTACGTTTCCTTTTGGCCTTGATCGTGAATTACTTAACTGTACGGAAGGTCGTGTTCTTTTAGAGGTGCTTTTATTACCCACCAATCTTGAGGTTTTATCATTATTAACAACCTTTCGGGTTCCTAAATTTGATTTGCTCACTGTTCTTCTGTTTACCTCGCTAGATATGGCTCCTCTTGATCTATTTGAACTACCTACTGTCCTTCTTTGATTCATAGATGTTGCTGTTTCTCCTGTACGTGCAGCAGTTACTGTGCCGCGTCTTGTTCTATTGTATGATAGAGAGCGTCCTTGATAGGCACTTTCATTATAGCCGTTATAGTAACCGTTTCCGTAGTATGGACTGTTGTAATAACCTGCGTTCCAATAAGGACGGTTCCAGCCCCAGCCCCAGCCCCAGCCATAGTCGAGCCATAGCGGTCTATTCCAACCGTAGTAATTATTGAATCCGTATCCCCAAACATTACCATAGCCATAGCCGTTATTCCAACCCCAAGAAGTGTAATAAGGGTTATTCCACCAAATACTATTGAAGGAGTGGCCACCATAAACGTTAATTGTGATATCTGAATTGTTTCCGCCCCACCCAGCATAGCTTTCTCCATCGGCAGTATCATTTTCTTCATTATAATCACCCTCGTATGATTCTATATCCGTAAAAATCGCGTCCTCATCTTCTGCGTATAATGCGTATTCCTCAGTTTTTTCCTTAAAATAGTTTTGATAATATTGATTATTAGTAGAGGACGGAGATTCTGACTTGATGACCGTTGCTTTTTTAGTATCATTGTAAATACTGTCATTTTCATAACCTGCATATTCATATGAACCACAAGAGACGATACCCAGAGCTAAAGCAAGTGTAACAATAATTTGTGTTTTTGATTTTAAGATGTGGTTTAAATGCATAACTCGAAATTTAAATTGTTGGACATTACAAAAATAGTTAGTTTTGTTGAACTATTTTATTATTTAACAGAATCACAATTTTTGTGCCAAAATATAAAACATGAGTAAAAACCTTACCAGTAGAGATCAAGATTATTCAAAATGGTATAACGAACTTGTAGTAAAGGCTGATTTAGCTGAAAACTCTGCAGTAAGAGGTTGCATGGTCATCAAACCTTATGGTTTTGCTATTTGGGAAAAAATGCAAGCTCAATTAGACATCATGTTTAAGGAGACAGGTCATCAAAATGCATATTTTCCTCTTTTTGTGCCAAAAAGTTTGTTTGAAGCTGAAGAGAAAAATGCTGAAGGATTTGCGAAAGAATGTGCAGTTGTTACGCATTACAGATTGGAAAATGACACAGAAAATCCTGGTAAGCTTAGAGTTGATCCCAAAGCAAAGCTCGAAGAAGAATTGGTGGTTAGGCCAACAAGCGAGGCTATCATATGGAATACTTATAAAGGTTGGATTCAATCCTACAGAGATTTACCTTTATTAATTAATCAGTGGGCTAATGTTGTTCGATGGGAAATGAGAACCCGTTTATTTTTGAGAACTGCTGAGTTTTTATGGCAAGAGGGTCATACGGCACATGAAACAAGAAAGGAGGCCATGAGTGAGGCAGAATTAATGAATAATGTCTATGCTAAATTTGCTGAAAATTTTATGGCGATGCCTGTTGTTAAGGGTTTAAAAACAGAAAGTGAACGGTTTGCAGGAGCTGAAGAAACATTTTGTATTGAAGGCCTTATGCAAGACGGAAAGGCCTTACAGGCTGGGACATCACATTTTTTAGGCCAAAATTTCGCAAAAGCATTTGATGTGAAATTCACAAATAGGGAAGGAAAACAAGATTACGTCTGGGCAACATCTTGGGGTGTGTCGACACGTCTGATGGGAGCTTTAATTATGACTCATTCTGACGATAAAGGATTAGTGCTACCACCAAAGTTAGCACCAAATCAAGTTGTCATTGTGCCAATATTTAAATCGGAAGAACAATTAGAAGAGATTTCTGAAGTTGTAGAGGGTATCGTTAATGATTTAAAATCCCAGGGAGTATCAGTAAAATTTGACAATCGAACGACGTTTAGACCTGGCGCAAAATTCGCACAGCATGAATTGCAAGGCGTGCCCTTGCGTATTGCAATAGGTCCCAAAGATCTTGAAAACGGTACATTAGAACTCGCTAGACGTGATACGCTGACTAAAAGTATTGTGAAATTGAGTGAGATTGTCGCAACAGTCATTGACTCATTGGACCAAATTCAAAATGAACTTTTTCAAAAAGCATTAAAATACCGTGATAATCATATTACTGAAGTAAATGATTTTGATGAATTTAAGAAGATTTTAGAAACTAAGAATGGCTTTATTTCTGCACATTGGGATGGGTCTAGTGAAACTGAAAATAAAATTAAGGATATGACCAAGGCAACTATTCGCTGTATACCCTTAGATAATAAGGTTGAGAACGGACGTTGCGTCTTGACTGGGCGTCCATCAACACAACGTGTTTTGTTCGCAAAAGCTTACTAAAGACGAAAATTTTGCAAAAAAAACCTAAAGAAGTTGCAACTTTTAAAAAATGTTGTATTTTTGCATCCGCAATGGAAACATTGTGAGTTTTTTGAAAATTTCACAACATTAAGTTTAAAACTTAATGAATTTTTAGAAAACAAACATAGGGCCCGTTCGTCTATCGGCTAGGACGCCAGGTTTTCATCCTGGTAAGAGGGGTTCGATTCCCCTACGGGCTACAATTATAAAAACAATAAAAAACAAATGGCAAATCATAAGTCATCGTTAAAAAGAATTAGAAGTAACGAAGCTAAAAGACTGAGAAACAAATATCAGCACAAAACAACGCGTAATGCGATTAAAAGATTACGTGATACTGAAAAGAAAAAAGATGCTGAGAAACTTTTCCCTTCAGTGACAGGTATGATTGATAAGTTGGCTAAGAACAACATCATTCACGCTAATAAAGCTGCTAATTTAAAGTCTGGTTTAGCAAAGCACGTTGCTTCTTTAAAGTAATTGAAGATAATTTCAAAAAAAAGACCTTTCATTGTGAAAGGTCTTTTTTTTGTATGTTATTAATAAAATAAACAGCCTAGCATCATATGTTGCTAGGCTGTTTATTTTAGAATAGATTTCTTTTCTTAGCTATTCATAGAAATTAGAAACTCTTCGTTATTTCTTGTTTGCTTGAATCGATCATTGATAAATTCCATCGCTTCAACAGGATTCATGTCGGCTAAATACTTTCGCATTACCCACATCCTTTGAATGGTAGTCTCGCTTAATAGAATGTCATCTCGTCTCGTGCTCGATGAGGTGAGATCGATGGCAGGGAATATGCGTCTATTTGATATTTTTCTATCTAATTGTAATTCCATGTTACCTGTACCTTTGAATTCTTCAAAAATAACTTCATCCATTTTTGAACCTGTTTCTGTAAGGGCAGTAGCAATAATCGTTAAAGATCCGCCATTTTCAATATTTCTTGCTGCTCCAAAAAATCGTTTGGGTTTATGAAGTGCATTTGCGTCAACACCACCACTTAATATTTTTCCCGAAGCCGGTTGCACAGTATTATAGGCTCTAGCTAAACGCGTTATGGAGTCTAAAAGTATTACAACATCGTGGCCACACTCTACTAATCGTTTGGCTTTTTCTAAAACAATGTCTGCAATTTTCACATGCTCATGGGCTTCTTTATCGAATGTTGAAGCGATTACTTCACCACGAACGTTTCGTTGCATGTCAGTCACTTCCTCTGGTCGTTCATCAATGAGTAAAATCATTAAATAAACCTCTGGATGATTTGCAGCAATAGCATTCGCAACGTCTTTTAGTAACATTGTTTTTCCAGTTTTTGGCTGCGATACGATCATACCTCTTTGACCTTTACCAATAGGTGCAAACAAATCCATAATCCGCGAGGAAATAGTACTTTGTTTTTCAGCTATGTTAAATTTCTCTTGCGGAAATAAAGGGGTCAGATGCTCAAATGACACACGGTCTCTAACAACTTGGGGATCTAAACCGTTAATTTTTGTAACTTTTATTAAAGGGAAGTATTTTTCACCTTCTTTTGGAGGTCTCACTTGACCCAAAACAGTATCTCCTTTCTTTAACCCAAATAATCTAATTTGAGATTGAGATACATAAATGTCATCAGGTGATGACAAATAATTATAATCTGAAGAACGTAAAAAACCGTACCCATCTGACATGACATCTAACACACCTTCACTTTCTATAATAGCATCAAATTCAAAATCCGGTTCTCGGTAGCGATTTCTGTTATCTTTATTTCCAGTATCTTTTTGATTTTGATTTCCATTACCACGATTTTGGTTTCTTTGTGGTGTTTTATGGTCTCTAGAAGGGCGATTTTTACCTTCACTCTGAGGTTGTTTTACAGGTGCTTTCCGAGGTTCTTGAATATTTGTTTTATCAGTTTTAGCAACTTTTTCAGTCACTTTTGATTTGGGCTCCTCTTTTGTTGTTTTAGGCGTAGATGGTTTTTCTTTTTGCTTAAAATCTATTTGTTTTTGATTACCATCATTTTTTGTACGCTGAACACGTTCTCGCCTAGGTTTTGGTTTCTTTACCTCCTCGGTTTTGATGGCACTTGGATTTGCTGCTTGATGATCTAATATTTGGTATACTAAATCTAATTTTTTAAGTGAGCGATATTTTGAAATATTGAGCCCTTTAGCTAATTCCTGCAATTCAGGTAGCTTCATTTCTTTTAATTGTGAAATTTCAAACATGTTTGATTTGAATAATTAGTTTTGAGAAATTAGTCTTTTGATTCCTTATACGGGATGTTGAAGAAAAATTTGAATTATGATTTTTTTGAAGATTAATTGTGTAAGCCACAGATTCATTACACATTAACGATGCAATGATACAACTTTATTTCCAATAATGTAGTAAGGTTTGAAAAGAAACCATTATTTTTGGCTCTAATTCTGGAAAATGATTCAACGAATACAATCGGTTTATTTATTAATAGCTGCAGGCTTGTCTGCGGGAATAATATTTTTATGTCATTTGTGGATTAATATAAAAGGCGATTATGTTTATGCGCAAGACGAAACGTTTTATTTTGCCTGTTTTATTGGATCCTCTGTGTTATCATTGATATCGATTTTAAATTTTAAGAAACGACAGCTACAATTTGTTTTGGGTCGTCTGAACATCATATTAAACTTTATTTTACTAGGATTATTTGTATTTAGATCGCTAAATATATCTGGAGAAACTGATGTTTCTGAGAAAGGTATTGGGATGCTTATACCTGTTTTATCTATCGTTTTGTTGGCTTTGGCCAACAAAGCCATTAAAAAGGATGAGGATCTTGTAAAATCTGTAGATCGATTGAGATAAACCTATCATCTTAGTAGTAATAGTGCGTTAAAACCCAAAGTTTACTTTGGGTTTTTTTATCTTTGAAATTCAATTACTTCCAATTTTTTTATGTTTTTACCGTCTATTTCAAAACGGACCATGGTCCTTACCTTGTGAAATCCATGTGTTCCTATTGCCCCTGGATTTATATGTAGTAAGTTTAAAGTCTTATCATGCATTATTTTTAGAATGTGAGAGTGACCAGTTATAAAAATATCAGGTGGATTTCGTTTTAATTCATCACGTACTTGAGAATTGTATTTTGGTGGATAACCGCCAATGTGAGTTATCCAAACATTGACGCCTTCACATTTAAATTTTAAATGCTTCGGAAATTCGTTACGTATTTGAGAATTATCGATGTTTCCATAAACCGCATGTAATTGTTTTAAGGACTTCAGAGTATCGGTTACATGTAAATCACCAATATCACCGGCATGCCATACCTCGTCTGCTTGTTTGACATATTTGATCATTTTTTTATCGATGTAACTATGTGTGTCAGACAAAAGAAGTATTTTTTTCATTAAGAAAATATTGTGAGCCGTAACTAGTTATTCTAATTATATTTGTTTCAAAAACAAAAATAGAAGATTCATTTGAGATATTTTATTGAACTTTCATATAATGGTAAACATTACCATGGATGGCAGCGTCAGCCGAATGCAATTTCGGTGCAAGAGATTCTTGAGGATGGTTTATTTTTATTGCTAAAAACATCAGTCACTATATATGGTGCTGGAAGAACAGATGCCGGTGTGCATGCTAAACAAATGTTTGCTCATTTTGACATTGATGTTTCAATAAACACGGAAGCTTTGGTTTTTAAATTAAATTCATTTTTACCCAAGGACATAAGTGTTCAAAGCATTCGTCAGGTAAATTCAGATGTGCATGCACGTTTCAATGCTCAAAGTAGGGAGTACCATTACGTTATCTCTTTAAAAAAGGATGTTTTTAATTATGAATGTTCTTATTATTATAAGAAAAATCTCAATATTCAAAAAATGAATGAGGTCGCAGATATACTATGCAAATACTCAGACTTTAAATGCTTTTCGAGGAGTAACACTGATGTTAAAACATACAATTGCAATATCATGCTAGCCAAATGGGTTTTAGATGCAGATAGTCAATTGATATTTACGATTCAAGCAGATCGTTTTTTACGCAACATGGTAAGGGCTATTGTAGGAACTATGATTGACGTCGGTTTGGGAATAACTTCCACTGAAAGATTTCATGAAATTTTAAAATCAAGAGACAGAAGAGAAGCAGGAGCTTCAGCGCCAGCACATGGTTTGTTTTTGTCACAAATAATTTATGATAACACTATATTTCTTGTAAATGGCGAAAGTAAGTAAAGAAGTTTTTGATGTTGGTTTGTTTAAAAGGTTATTAACGTTTATCAAACCTTACAATCATATTTTTGGAATAACACTTTTGGCTGTTTTTGGGTTGGCAATTTTTGGTGCAATAAGACCCAAAGTTCTGCAGTTGGCAATTGATAATAATATTGCTGCCAAACTTGATGTTGGATTCCTAAACCACATGCTTGTTTATGGCGGACTTCTCCTATTGGAAGTCATTTCAAACCTATTATTTATATATTTTGCAAGTTGGCTTGGTCAATCTGTTGTAAGAGATATTCGTGTCAAACTTTTTGAACATATTTTGAAATTTAAAATGAAATATTATGACAATTCTTCTGTTGGTTTATTAATTACAAGAGCAGTAACAGATATGGAACGAATTGCAGATATTTTTGGGCAAGGGTTATTCATGATTTTCAGTGATTTATTAAAAATGTTTTTAGTAGCGTGTGTAATGACATATATGAATTGGAAGCTAAGTATTATTGTTTTTTTTACACTTCCTGTAATTCTTTTTGCTACAAAGATTTTTCAGAAATACATGAAAAAAGCGTTCGAAGAAGTTAGAACAGAGGTTTCTAATTTAAATTCATTTGTGCAAGAACGCGTTACAGGCATGAAAATCTTGCAATTATTTACACGCGAAGATATTGAATACACCAATTTTAAAAAAATCAATAACAGACACAAAAAGGGATGGTTGAAAACTGTTTGGTATAACTCTATTTTTTTTCCAATTGCAGAATTACTATCATCCATAACTTTAGCAATGATTGTTTGGTTTGGTGGTCTTAATGTCGTGAATCAGCAGTTAACGACCTTGGGTGATTTGACAGCTTTCATTATGTTTATTCCAATGATGTTTAGACCGTTAAATCAAATTGCCAACAAATTTAATACCTTACAAATGGGTATGATAGCAGCAGATCGTGTTTTTAAAGTTTTAGACACCTCATCAAATATCAATGATTCTGGAGCATTAGTTGCTTCTAATTTAAAAGGAGAGATTGCATTTAAAAAAGTGCACTTTTCTTATGTTGAGGAGGAAGAAGTGCTCAAGGGAATTTCCTTCACTGTCAAGCCCGGAGAAACAGTGGCAATTGTTGGAGCAACTGGAGCAGGAAAATCTACAATTATCAACTTATTAAATAGATTTTACACGATTGACACAGGCGATATTTACATTGATAATGTACGTATTAATGATTTTACGCTTAATTCTTTAAGAAAACAAATTGCTGTTGTACTACAAGATGTTTTTACCTTTGCAGATACAATTTTGAATAATATTACTCTAAAGAATTCTGATATTTCGGAAGAGGATGTGATTGTTGCGGCCAAGCAAATAGGAATCCATGATTTTATTATGGAATTACCAAATGGCTATCATTATAACGTGAAAGAACGTGGAGTGATGTTATCCTCAGGTCAACGTCAGCTGATTTCTTTTTTAAGAGCGTATGTTGCAAATCCGAGCATCTTGATTTTGGATGAAGCGACATCATCTGTCGATGCCTACTCTGAGCAGCTTATCCAGGAGGCAACTGATAAAATCACAAAAGGAAGAACCTCGATAGTGATTGCACACCGCTTAGCCACTATTAAGAAAGCAAACAAGATTATTGTTATGGATTCAGGCAGGATTGTGGAGCAGGGGACACATTTAGAATTACTAAAAAAAGAGAATGGTTATTACCGTAATTTATATGAGGTCCAGTTTTTACAAGAGGAGGTCGTTTAAAACTATGATAATTCTGTCTTTATTTTTTCAGTAAGCTCCTCGGTATTTTTATAAATTACAAATTCTCCATTTTTTAAATACGACACTTGTCCAGTTTCTTCAGAGACAACAATCGCAATAGCATCAGTTTTTTCAGTAATTCCTACGGCAGCCCGATGTCTTAATCCAAATCTTTCAGGAATATTTTTCTCATTATTTACAGGAAGGATGACACGTGTTGCCTTTATGATATTATCTGCAATAATGATGGCACCGTCATGGAGAGGGCTATTTTTAAAAAAAATACTTTCTAAAATAGGTTGTGTTACTTGGATATTCATTTCATCTCCTGTTGAAATTAGAAAATCGAGGTTGTTATTTCTTTCTAAAACAATCAAGGCACCTGTCTTAGAACTTCCCATTTTTACGCATGCCGCAACAATAATATCTGCCTTTGTCTCATTTAAAGAGGTTGTCTTTAAAAATTTAAAACGTTTGGAAAATTTACTTTTTGTAGCAAAATTGGTGGAACCTACCATCAATAAAAATTTCCTTATTTCAGGTTGAAAAACAACAATTAGTGCGATTATTCCAACACTCATAAAGCCTCCAAAAATGCTACTCAATAACTCCATCTCTAGCGCACTTGTGAGTCTTGAGGCTAAATAAATAAAGATTATTCCAATAAAGATATTTATAGCAACCGTGCCTTTTATAAGCTTATAAACATAATAAAGGAGTAGGGCCACTAGTATAACGTCTATAACATCTATTACGGTAAACTTTAAGAGATCGTCAAATAATTCCAATAGACTTTTTAGTTTAAAAATTTCACTAAATATAGTTAATTATTGATGAATTCTTCAAAGGCAAGTTCGACATTTCCATTCGTCCATGTTAGGAGCTCAGATCTTACATTAATGTAATCTTGAAAACTTAAATTTTGATTGTAACTCGTATAAAGTTTTATTTTTTCATTTTCCGCTACACCTGTTGTTATACTTTCAGCAAGTTGATTTAAGATGACATTAGAGCTTATCCCGTCTTTATCACTTAAATGACTTATGTTTACAGAATCTTTCGAAAAGATAGTTGCTAAAATAACCTTGTCAAATTTGTTTAAGTTTATCTTATTGCTAATGTCACTTGTAGGAATCGGTTGATGATAAATTGTTTTGGTAAACTCAATAAAGGATAAATTATTAGTATGTTCATTAAAGCATGTAAAATAATTTTTAGCATTTTTATTTGAATGCATCCCTGTAGAGTGTCGCTTTTCTTGTAAAAATTTTAGATGTGGGAAAAGTTGTTTTAGGGTTAAACGTTTGTCAATATTTACCAACCAATTAGTGGAACTAATCATGTTGTTTCTGTTTAATACAGCGCTTTTTTTATGGTCGTTGTAAAAAACATAAATTGGTGATACATCTACTATAGTTGTGATATCATTATTCGATGATACGGGTAATTCTAATGTTTTGTCAACACAAGAATATATGCATAGTATGTAAACAATTAAAAGTTTTTTCATGGATTGAGTTGGTCAGTAATTGCGATGCATTGCATAGCCTCTTTGACGTCATGAACTCGCAAAACATTAGCGCCATGCATTAAAGAAACAGTATTTAAAGAAGTAGTTCCGTTGAGTGCTTTATCTGGGGTTGTGTCTAATAATTTATAAATCATTGATTTCCTGGAAACACCAACAAGAATAGGCATGTCTAGGACTGCAAGTAAGTTTAGGTCGCTCAACAAATGATAATTTTGTTTTAGTGTTTTTGCAAAACCAAATCCGGGATCGATTATCAAGTCATTGATTTTATGAGCTCGAGCGGCATGAATTCGCTCTGAAAAATAATAGATGATATCTTTTGTCAAATTATCGTAATCAAGATGATCTTGCATATTTTTAGGAGTGCCTTTCATGTGCATCATAATGTAAGGGACTCCCATATTCCCAACAACTTTCATCATGTTATCATCCATCTTACCTGCTGAAATATCGTTAATCATCGCTGCTCCTGACTGAATACATTGATATGCTACACGACTCCTAAAAGTGTCTATTGATAAAATAATATCTGGAAATGTACTCACTAAAAGTTCAACAACTTGAATGAGGCGCTTTAACTCCTCTTCTTCAGTAACAGCCATAGATCCAGGACGAGAGCTGCAAGCTCCCACATCGATAAAAGTGGCACCCTCCAGTAGCATCTTTTCAACTTGTTTTAAAATTGAAGTTGTATCGTTGTAATGACCACCGTCAAAAAATGAGTCAGGAGTTATATTTAAAATTCCCATGATTTTTGGATGGGATACATCAATGAGTTTGCCGTTGCAATTAATAGTCATTTTTACAGTATTATCTGTCAATTATTCGCTGTTTTAAAATAAACTTTGAATAGTCTTAAATTTACGCGAAATTTACACAAAATTCATATGACTTTATGGAAAATACATCAAAACAATATGATGACATAATTCATGTCTGTAGAGAGTTATTTACTAAAAAAATGAGTGACTATGGTAGTGCCTGGAGAATATTAAGACTACCATCCCTGACAGATCAAATTTTTATAAAGGCTCAGCGAATTCGTGGCCTTCAACAAAATGACAAGCGTAGAGTGGATGAAGGCCAAGAGAGTGAATTTATTGGTGTTATAAACTATTGTATTATGGCACTCATACAACTTGAAAGGGGTGTTGTTGAACAACCAGATTTATCTTTAGAATTAGCATTAAATCTTTACAATCAACAAATTGATATTACAAAAAAACTAATGCAGGATAAAAATCATGACTATGGAGAAGCATGGAGAGATATGCGTGTAAGCTCTTTAACAGATTTAATTTTACAGAAATTATTACGTGTTAAAGAGATTGAAAATAATGCAGGTAAAACTTTGGTGAGTGAAGGAATCGATGCTAATTATCAAGACATGATAAATTACGCTGTTTTTGCGATCATACATTTAAAGAGATAAATATGAAATTTTTAGTTCACTTCAGTAGGATTTTTGTTGGAATCTTATTTATAATATCTGGATTAATTAAACTTAATGATCCCCTCGGTTTTTCCTATAAATTACAAGAGTATTTTAGTGTAGATGTTTTAAATATTCCCTTTTTAGAACCTTATGCGTTAGCTATTTCGGTATTCGTAGTAGTTTTTGAAGTTGTTTTGGGAGTCTTTTTACTTATTGGATATAAATCAAAGCTAACAGTTTGGAGTTTGATGTCCATGATTGTCTTTTTTACATTTTTAACATTTTACTCTGCTTACTTTGATAAAGTAAAGGACTGTGGATGTTTTGGTGATGCACTGAAATTAACACCTTGGGAGAGCTTTACCAAAGATGTAGTTCTTCTCTTCTTTATTGTGATTTTATTTCGAGGTGTACGACATATTAAGCCATTATTTAACAGTCTTTTTACTACGATTGTTGCCGTACTTACTGTGTTTTTTTGTTTGTGGTTTGGTTATCATGTTTTGATGCATTTACCATCAAAGGATTTTAGAGCCTATAAAATTGGTGACAATCTCATAGAAAATATGAATATCCCTGACGATGCTCCAAAAGCAATTCAAGAGTTTACATGGACCTTTAACGTCAATGGAGAAGATCAGCAGTTTGTAACTAACGGAAGCTATCCTGATGTTTCGGGAAGTTATATTGGGGTGACATCAAAAGTAATCAAGGAGGGATATGAGCCTTTAATATTAGATTTTTCAATAGAGAGTGATGAAGGTGAAGATTTGACAGAGGAAACACTGCAAAAAGAAAATTTGATTTTAATTATATCTTACAATTTAGATACAGCTGATGAGGCTGGTATGTACAAGTTAAAAAAGATGTCTGATGACGCCATTGATAAAGGTTATACGGTTGTTGGCTTATCATCGTCCAGTGCTTCAACAAAACAAAGAGTAAAAGATAAATTTCAATTTAATTTTAATTTTTTTCTGTGTGATGAAAAAGCACTGAAAACTGTAGTTCGCTCAAATCCAGGCATCATGGAGTTAGATGTTGGAACCGTAAAGCAAAAACTACATTGGAATGATTTTGAAAAATTAATTCTAGATAATTCAAAAAAATAAAAACATAATGAGAAAACACGTTGTAGCTGGGAATTGGAAAATGAATAATGATATACCTCAAACCGAAGCATTAATTCAGGATCTTAAAAGGCATGCAAAAACTTCTGAAGTTGAGGTAATGATAGCGCCCTCTGCTACAAATCTTTGGCACGCCTCAGAATTATTAAAGGGGAGTGATATTGAGGTTATTGCTCAAAATATGCACTTTGCTGAAAACGGTGCATTTACCGGAGAGATAAGTGCAAGCATGTTAAAGAGTGTCGGCGTTAAGACAGTAATTTTAGGTCATAGTGAACGTCGTGCTTACTATAATGAGACTGTTAAATCGTTATCAAAAAAAGTGAATTCTGCGTTAGACAATGGGATGACAATTGTTTTTTGTTTTGGAGAAGAATTACAAGACAGAAAAGCTGATATGCATCAGTCTGTTGTGAAAGATCAGATTCAAAGTGCTTTATTCCATTTAGATGCTAGTGCTTTTAAAAATATTATCCTTGCCTATGAACCTGTCTGGGCGATTGGGACAGGAGAAACTGCAAGTCCTGATCAAGCACAAGAAATGCATCATTTTATTCGAAATACCTTGGTAAATCAATACAATCAGTCTGTGGCAGATGACGTTTCTATCTTGTATGGTGGGAGTGTGAAACCGTCTAACGCTAAAGAAATTTTTTCTAAACAAGATGTCGATGGGGGTTTGATAGGTGGTGCAGCTTTAAATGCTGAAGACTTTTTTGCGATTGTTAATGCGATTTCATGAATAAGGCAGGTCTGAAACGGTTTTTAAGACGATTAGGCATGATAAAAATTTCTGATGGACTGCGTTATCGCTTGATGTATTGTAAAAATTTTTATGATAATAGAGCTTTTAAAAAAGAATTTCCACAGATAGCAATTCCCCCAGATTACATGATGTATGAATCGTTTAATTTGAATTATAGGAATTATTACAATTCAGGAAATAACACGGCTCAGATTTTAAAAAGGTTATTTGAAAAATACATAAATTTTCAGGACACTCGAGTTTTAGACTGGGGTTGTGGTCCTTCAAGAGTAATAAGACATTTCTCTAAGTTGTGTCCTAGTTCAGAGTTTTTTGGAACAGATTATAATTCAAATACCATCAATTGGAATAAAGCAAACATCAAGGATGTTACATTCGAATTAAATAAGTTGATGCCTCCAACTAAATTTAAATCGGATTTTTTTAATATGATATATGGGATGTCTGTTTTTACTCATCTCTCAATAGAAAATCATAGAAATTGGATTGATGAGCTTTACCGAATTTCAAAAAACAATGCAATTCTTATCTTGACTACGCATGGTGATGTGTACAGAAGTAAATTAATGAAGTCTGATCGTGCAAAATATGATAGCGGTCAATTAGTTGTTCAAGCTAAAACTAAAGAAGGACACAGGACATTTGCTGCTTATCATCCTACTGAAACGATTAAATCACTATTTGCTGATAAATTTGAAGTTATAGAGCACATTAGTGGTAAGGTAGAAAATTGGGGTTTATCTCAAGATAAATGGATTGTTAGAGTTGTCAATAAATTATGATTTATATAGGTTATTATTTTATCGTTAATCCTTTAAAACTAGGGGTTGAAATTTTGATTGCAGAGTTAGGAGCTGTTGGCTTTGAAAGTTTTGTTGAGACAGACACAGGCTTGAGTGCTTTTATTCAAAAAAGTGATTGGTTTGATGATATTCTACTTCAGGTTCGGATTTTGAATTCTCCTGAGTTTGAGATAGGTTATACGTTTAATGAGATCGAACCGACAAATTGGAATAAAGAATGGGAAAGTAATTTTGAACCAATTATTGTAGACGATGTGTGTATGATTAGAGCTCCTTTCCATGATTCTAGACATTTAAAATTTGATATTGTTATTGAGCCAAAAATGAGTTTTGGGACAGGACATCATGAGACAACTCATATGATGGTCCAACACATTTTAAAAAATAATTTTAGTGATAAACATGTCTTGGACATGGGATGTGGTACTGGTGTTTTAGCCATATTAGCTGAGCTTAAAGGAGCTACAGAAATTCATGCCATTGATATAGATAGATGGTGTTACATTAATAGTAAAGAAAACATTGAACGAAATAAATGTAGTCATATTACTGTTTTTGAAGGTGATTCTAATCTTTTGTGTCAGACCAAATACGATATCATAATTGCAAATATTAATAGAAATATCTTATTACAGGATATAGCAAAATACGTGCAATGTTTATCAGATAATGGGATGCTTTTTTTGAGTGGGTATTATGCGCAGGATAAAGATATTATTGAATCAGAGTGTCGTAATAATCGACTTCAATTAGTTGAAACGTTAGAACAAAATAAATGGGTGTCACAAAAATTCTTAAATTAGCATCATTGGATTATATAATATGAGTGTTAAAGAAAAAATAAAAGAAGATCACTTAGTTGATGTATTAGAACAGAATTTAAACGAAATTATTCTTTACAATGACGATGTAAATACCTTTGACCATGTTATAGAAACTCTAATATACGCTTGTGAGCACACGCCTGAACAAGCAGAACAATGCTCTATTTTAGTACACTATAAAGGAAAGTGTTCGGTAAAAACAGGAACATTTAAGGAATTGGAACCAAAGTGTTCATTGTTATTAGACGCTGGTTTAAGTGCTGAAATAATTTAAAAAGATTATTTGTTAGCCTTCTATTATTGTTTGTTCATCCTCCCTATAGCACAACTCACAAAGCTTGTTGCTTTCTTGATAAGTGGGTTGCTTTCACCATCAATCGGGTAGCCTAATTTTGATAATAATTTTATTGCTTGTGCTAAAGCATCTTCATCTACATACTCAAATGAGACACTATTGTGCGCTGTTTCTACCTGAACTTTTTGGATGTGTTTGAGATCAGATAACCGTGTGGTTATGGTATTTGCACAGCCACCGCACTTAAGGTTTTGTATTGGAAGTGTTGTTTTCATAAAGTTATTTTGTTGAGGGACAAATAAGGTTAGTTAATGGCACATCAGTTTCTTTTAATGCATTGAATCCACCGGCAATATCAACAATATTTTTAAACCCGTTAGCCTTCAAAATTGAAGCAGCTATGACAGATCTATATCCGCCCGCACAGTGAATGTAGTAAGTGTTATTTGGGGAAATATCATTTAGTTGTTTGTTGATTAAATCAAGCGAAAAATGCCGAACATTTTTGATATGGCTAGATTTAAATTCACCGTCCTTTCGCACGTCCAAAATACTCAATGTCTCTAGGTTGTTTTTTTTAGCTAATTCTTTTGCAGATATCGATGTTATTGTTTCAGTTGGCTTGCCTGCTGCTTTCCATTTTTTAATGCCGCCTGATAAATAACCAAGGGTGTTATCGTAACCAACTCGTGATAGTCTGGTGATTGCTTCTATTGATTTACCTTCGGGAACAATTAATAAAATAGGTTGTTTTAAATCAATTATCAAAGCACCAACCCACGGCGCAAAAGCACCATTTAAACCTATGAAAATAGAATTTGGAACATGACCAATGATATATTCTGATTGTGTTCGCACATCAAGTATTAAGGCGTTTTCATGTTTTGCTAATCGATCAAATTCTTCTAAATTTAAAGGAATATCTCCTTTTTGTAGTACCTGCTCAAAGGCGTCATACCCATTTTTGTTTAACATGGCATTTTTGGCAAAATATTGAGGAGAAGGAGGGATGCCTTCAAGGACTTCTTTTACAAATTCTTCTTTAGTCATATCGGCACGAAGTGCATAGTTTGACTTTTTTTGACCTCCAATTGTGCCTACGGTTTCTTTGCTTAGATTTTTACCACAAGCAGAACCAGCACCGTGTGCAGGGTATACAATAACATTGTCATCTAAGCACATGATTTTAGTTCTTAAGGAGTCGTATAACATGGCTGCTAAATCTTCTTTACTTAAATCAGATTTAATAGCTAGGTCAGGACGACCAACATCACCAAGAAAAAGGGTGTCACCTGTAAAAACTGCATGATTTTTACCATTTTCATCAATTAATAGATAGGTGGTTGATTCAAGTGTGTGACCGGGTGTATGTAATGCTTTTATAATAACATTACCAAGTTTAAATTCTTCGTTATCATTTGCGATATGAGTATCATATGTCGTTGAAGCACCAGGGCCAAAAATAATGGTTGAATTTGTTTTATGGGCTAAGTCGACATGTCCCGAAACAAAATCAGCATGAAAATGTGTTTCAAAAACATATTTTATAGTTGCGTTTTCAGATTTCGCCTTGTCAATATATTGTTGAGTCTCGCGTAAGGGGTCAATAATGGCTACTTCACCATTTGATTCAATGTAGTATGCACCCTGTGCAAGACATCCGGTATATAACTGTTCTATTTTCATATTAAAATTTATTCAAATGTACAAAGTTTTCTAATGTTGAAATGTGATTTTTATCACATTATACAATAGATAATTCTTTAAAAATTATATATCCTGCCATCAACAATGTAAACCATCCAAATCCTTTTTTCAAATTCGTTCCGCTAATAAATTTAGCCATGTATATGCCAATATAAATACCAACAACAGAAATGGATGTAAACATGATTAAGAAGGGCCAATCAATGGCTATATTTTGAACATCTCCTAAAAAACCAATCAGAGATTTCATTGCTATAATTATGAGTGATGTTCCAATCGCTAATCTCATTGGTAGTCTCGCAACTAGCACAAGCGTAGGAACAATTAAAAAACCTCCACCTGCGCCAACAATACCTGTAAAGGTTCCAATCACGATACCTTCTATAATAACAAATCCTGTATTATGCTTAATGTCGAAGTTTTTCAATGGTAGTGATTGACTACTTTTAATCATCGAAAATGATGCTATGAGCATTATTAAAGCAAAGAACAGCATAATAAAAATATGCTTTGTAACCTCAATGTTTAAAAAAGTAAATAGAGATTCAGGTATGGCAGGCACCAAAAATCTACGGGTTAAATAAACAGTTATCAAAGCAGGAATCGAAAATAGAATAGCAATTCGAATATTCACAGATTTATCTTTTATATGTTGTATTGCTCCAAATATGGATGTTGTACCCACAACAAATAAGGAATAAGCAGTTGCAGTAACCGGATTCAATCCGATAAGATAAACAAGTATCGGAACTGTTAGTATGGATCCTCCTCCACCAATTAGACCAAGAATTATTCCCACTAATAGAGCGCCGAGATACCCAAAAACTGATAATGTATCCATATTATCTTGAAAATTGTGAAATTATATGTTTAGTATATTAAAGACGTAACTAGTGATTTTATAAACGGTAAATCACTAAAATTTACTCAAAAAATATTAAGTGATAACAAGGTTAATGGCATAATTAGCCTATCAGCCTTGTGGTGAGATTTACATCTTGTTTAGATACAAATACAGTGTTTCAAATAAATTTTTGTTTATAACAGTTCGTCAATTATGATGCAATACTGTTACAAAATTACTGTAATAAATCTTTTTAATTGTAACTTTTGTTGCCTAAAAATCTAATACCTCAATTTTATTTCTCCCCAGTTTGATTTTTCCTGCTGTTTCCAATTGTTTCAAAAGCCTTGATATTACTACCCGAGAAGTGTTCAGGTCTTCTGCAATATTTTGATGTGTGTGCTTTATGATCAAAGATGAATTTAATTTAACCTTATTAATTAGATATTTATACAACCGCTCATCCATTTTCATGAATGCGAGTGTGTCAATGGTTTCTAGCATTTCATCAAATCTTATTTGGTAACTTTGTAGAATAAAAATTCTCCATTCTTCGTAGGTACTCATCCATGATTGCATATCAGCGATAGAAATCATGACTACCTGTGTGGGTTTGTCTGTGATTGCTCTGATTTTACTTTTTTTACTACTTATACAACAAGTCAGAGACATGGCGCAAGTATCTCCAGATTCTAGTACATATAACAAAAGATCATGTCCTTCTTCATCTTCTCTTAAAACTTTGATATTTCCTGTTATAAGAATCGGAATATTTTCTAGTTTTTGATTGATATCAATGATGATTTCATCTTTATCAAAATTTATCATTTCACCATTTAATGCAATTTCATTTAACAGTTGGTTGGAGAAGAGATTTTTTATGTTTCGAAGACTGTTTATTGGAACCATATCTCAAAAATAGCTATTTAGATTTTGATAATAAATTCTTTTGTTAGAAAAAATTATAAACTATATTTGCCCCACAAATTTGGCCTCGTAGCATAACTGAATAGTGCACTTGATTACGGCTCAAGAGGTTGCAGGTTTGAATCCTGCCGAGGTCACTTGATAATTTAGCCTTTACTTTTTAGTAAAGGCTTTTTTTATGTTTTATAGGGACACCATTTATTGTGATTATTTCATAAGCAACTGATAATCAGTATAAATTTATTGCCGTATTATAATGATCTTTTATGATGCTTCGGCTAACTGTTTCTTAAGCCTGAATGCCTGAGTAGGAGTGAAGCGTTTATCTGACGAAGTATAAAACCTATTTTCGTTTAATAAGTCTGCTGTCTTTTGTAATGTAATACCCTTTAAGTCTCTTCCTTCTAGAAACGCTAAAGCTCTTGTCCTGTTCTCGTTATATTATTATTATACGATTGTTAATACAATTACTACATCTAAAATCTACTTATGAATATTAAAAAAGGACTTGAACAGACCGGAACATTCCGATTGAATGAAATGGAAAAAATGAAATTAGAAATTGAAGCTTTAAGGAGTGAAATTTTTATGTCTAAACTACTTCGAAATAAAATTAATAATTAACCCTAAATATCAGCACAAATGAAAAATTTAATTGAATTAGACGTTGATAAGTCAGGCTATCAAAATGAAATAAATCGTTTATATTAATTTGGCAAAACGATGACCAATGTTCAAAGCATTATACAAGAACTAACAAAAAATGATGTATGTTATTTCTTTGAATTATCAAGCAAAATTTATCAACTATACTGTGTTTAATGGGAGATGCTAATCTGATAAGCTAAATAAATTATATTTAATATAGCGCAGCCACATAAGATAATAATGATGTAAAAGACGAAATTATTATGTTTTTTGGTCATTGCTGAGTATTAATCAATTAAAGATAAAATATTATTTACATAAATGTGGTTTATTATTATAAATAAACGTAAGATGTTTTCGTGATTATAAAACATGACATTTGTCATGTTTTCTTGCAAATAGATAATTTACCTTGTAAGCTTATTTAGGAATTATTTTTTATAGTAAAGATGGATGTTGATTTCTTTATCGATATTGATTATATTTTAATTTCTTAGAAGAGCGGTGACCCATGAAAAAAATAATTGTAATCTTTATTGCCATGTTGGCTTTTGTTTTCCTTCAATTGATGCTATTTCTAAAAAAATAATGTAACGTTCTATGAGTCAATGGAGCTAAAAACAAATATTCGTTTTTTCAATTTTTTTAAGAACATGATATTTGTCATATTGTAAGCAAGGCAATTACAATATATTTGATGGATAGTTAATTATTATGTTAAGAGTGAAACCTCTTGTATAGTGTTCGCAGACATTATGCTTGAGGCTTTCATGGTTGTTTGGTTAAAAATTGAACAAAAGATACCATTTATATGTATTTTGTAACCATCGCTACAAATAAAAAGGAATAAAACCATTACAAAATTTACATTTGAATAGTAAAAGCCTCAAACATTTCCCTGCGCGGATCAATTTAAGGCTCTCGTTGCTATTAATCAAAAAAGGAATAATTATTAGTCCCAGCTAAATTTTTTCCTAAATGATAAAGCAAAGATAAGAATATTTTCACAGTATTATGTAACATAAGTTACAATATTACAGAGTAAAGCCTCCATTTATCACTGCGCTGATAATATGAAGGCTTTTAGATTTATAGTTTTACTAGTCCCAGCTAAATACTACTATAATCATAATTTAAATATACATTAAAAAAGTTAGTTCATGTAACATTTCCCAAAGAAATTAACTTTTTTTGCGTCTTATCGCCTTATTAAGTTCATTCATCTACATCAATTCGTTTTTTATCGGCTTGTTTTTGACAAAACACTTAAACTAAAAAGAAAATAATGTCATTAATTCAGGGCACGTTTCGTGACAAAAAGTCTCCATCCAAAAATAAGTAGTTCAATTTTTGAGGCTTTACTCAGATCAAGTCGCTTTTTCGTATAACTAGGGAGTAATGTTTTGTTAATTGTTGCTAATAATATAAAGCATTGTTTCTTCATGTGTTGTAATATTGTTCTCATGTAAAAATAGTAATTAATATCATGCGATGAGGCGCAATAAAATTTATTACAAGGTTTGCGTATTTAAGGCTATATAGTTGTTGGTTTTCTTTTTATATTCGCTAAAAAAACGATGAGTTTTTTATTCGTTATTCTTGGATTTATATCTCTTGTTATTGGAGGAGAATTTTTGGTTAGAGCGTCGGTTGGGTTATCGTTCAAATTAAGCATATCAAAATTCGTTATCGGTATGACCGTCGTTTCATTTGCTACTTCAGTTCCAGAGTTGTTGGTAAGTCTCAATGCTGCTCTTAATGGATCTCCAGCCATAGCGATTAATAATGTTATTGGATCTAATGTTGCGAACATTGGATTAGTTTTAGGGATAACAGCTATTGTAGGCAATATTTCCGTTAGTAAAACATTTTATCAATTGAATTGGCCTGCCATGATGCTCTTTTCAGGTATGTTGTATTATTTTTTAAGTAATGACAATAAATTAGATTCAACTGAGGGACTCATGTTATTTGGCATGTTGCTATTGTTTTTAATAATCTTACTTCGTAAAGCAAAAAAGGAAGCCTATGTTGACGAGGTTAATGAAACTTTAGCAATGGTATCATTTTTTAAAATAGTTGTTTGGTTGCTTATTGGTGGGATTGCTCTGTTTTTTGGGTCGCATTGGTTGGTAAAGGGTGCCATTGATGTAGCTCAAATTTTCGGTGTGAGTGAAGCGGTAATATCTGTTTCTGTGATAGCTATTGGCACCAGTGTTCCTGAACTCGCTGCCTCCGTAATCGCTGCAGCAAAACATGAAAAATCGATTTCTTTGGGTAATTTGATTGGGTCTAATATTTTTAATATTGGATCTGTATTAGGTTTAACATCAATGATTAAAACTATTGAAGTGACAGAGCCGGAGATTCTTACTCGAGATATTTTTTGGATGATTGCATTTTCTGCGGTATTAGTTCCTTTAATTTTAATACCTAAAAAGCATCAAATAACCCGTGTTAATGGTTTTATGTTGACTGTTAGTTATGGTTTTTTTATAATTCTAATTTTTACTTGATTAAATCAAAAAAAAAGTCTTGAAAATATTTCAAGACTTTTTGATATAATTAAGGGTAGTTGGGTTAAATCTTCGCAGATTTTACGGTTTTTATAATTCTTCCTGCTATTTTATAAGGGTCACCGTTTGATGCTGGACGACGATCTTCTAGCCAGCCTTTCCATCCTTTTTCAACAGTAATAATTGGAATTCTTATGGAGGCTCCTCTATCGGATATACCATAACTAAAGTCGTGAATTGACGCTGTTTCGTGTAGTCCAGTTAGTCTTTGATCATTGAATTCTCCATATACTGCAATGTGTTCCTTCACAACGGATCTAAATGATTCGCAAATCTTTTCATAAATTTCTTGAGAACCACATGTTCTGAGTGTCGTGTTTGAAAAATTAGCATGCATTCCAGAGCCATTCCAATCCATGTCCTTGCCCAAGGGTTTAGGGTGGTATTCAATATAATACCCATATTGTTCAGTCAGTCGATCTAATAAGTACCGTGCAATCCAAATTTCATCACCAGCTTTTTTGGCACCTTTAGCAAATAATTGAAATTCCCATTGACCAGAAGCAACTTCTTGATTTATTCCCTCAAAATTTAAACCAGCTTCGATACATAAATCTGCATGTTCTTCAACCAAATCTCTTCCATGCGTATTTTTACCACCTACAGAACAATAATACATACCCTGTGGAGCGGGGTAGCCACCAATTGGAAAACCAAGAGGAAGTTGTGTTCTTGTATCCATGATAAAATACTCTTGCTCAAATCCAAACCAAAAGTCGTTATCTTCATCTTCAATTGTTGCTCTTCCGTTTGACTCGTGTGGAGTTCCATCAGCATTTAAGACTTCAGTCATAACAAGGTAGCCATTGTTTCTCGCAGGATCAGGGTATATGGCAACGGGTTTTAGTAAACAATCTGAGGAACCGCCTTCTGCTTGTTTTGTCGAGCTTCCGTCAAATGACCAAACAGGGCAGTCTTCTAATTTTCCACTAAAATTATCTTCAACCTTAGTTTTGCTTCTCATATTTTGAGTTGGTTTGTAACCATCTAACCAGATATATTCTAATTTTGATTTACTCATATTGGTGTTTTTAAAAATTTAAGTTGCAAATATGCTAAATTTTGAATTTGTTTCAAAAAAAAGAGGGTTAATTTTACAATAATGTTATCAACAATTACTTATACCCTATTTTTTACGGGGTTTAATGGTTAATAATTTAATTTTATTTAAATTTACCCCATAAATTTTATCAAATCAACACCTCATTATGTCAAGTTTAAGATTTCACGCAATTAAAGAATCTCTTAATAGAAGCCCCCTAAAGGTTATAGAAAAAGGACGTCGTTCTGCAATTTACGGTTCTAATGTGTTCAATGATAGTACCATGCGACAGTCATTAACAAAGGATGCTTATAAAAGTGTTAAAGATGCCATGGAAAAAGGCTCAAAAATTGATAGAAGTATTGCTGACCAAATAGCTTCAGCAATGAAAGATTGGGCGCTTTCAAAAGGAGTTACGCACTACACACATTGGTTCCAACCTTTAACAGGTGCAACAGCCGAAAAACATGATGCTTTTTTTGAAACGATTGGAAACGGTATGGCTGTTGAAAATTTTGGAGGAAATCAGTTGGTTCAACAAGAACCAGATGCATCCTCTTTTCCCAATGGCGGTATTAGAAATACTTTTGAAGCAAGAGGATATACAGCATGGGATCCAACCTCACCGGCTTTTATTTATGAAACTACGTTATGTATACCCACAGTTTTCGTTTCTTACACGGGAGAGGCATTAGATTATAAAACTCCTTTATTAAGAGCGCTTCAAGCTGTCGATCATGCAGCAGTGGCTGTTGCTAAGTATTTTGATAAAAATGTAAAAAAGGTAAATGCATCATTAGGATGGGAACAAGAGTATTTTTTGGTTGACTCTGCTTTGGTTGCAGCAAGACCAGATTTGATATTAACAGGAAGAACTTTAATTGGTCATTCCTCGGCAAAGGGACAGCAGCTTGATGATCATTATTTTGGGACCATTCCAAATCGTGCTATGTCATTCATGCGTGATCTTGAAAATGAGTGTATGTTGTTGGGAATTCCAGTAAAAACAAGACATAATGAAGTAGCTCCCAACCAATTTGAATTAGCTCCCATATTTGATGAAGCAAACCTCGCTGTAGATCATAATTCATTGCTTATGGATGTAATGGATAAAATTGCTGATCGCCACAAATTTAAAGTGCTTTTTCATGAAAAACCCTTTGCAGGAGTCAATGGGTCAGGTAAGCATAATAATTGGAGTTTGAGTACAAATACTGGAGTTAATTTACTAAGTCCTGGAAAAACTCCCATGAGCAATTTGCAATTTTTAACTTTTTTTGTTAATACAATAAAGGCAGTAAATGACTATGAGGATTTGTTAAGGGCTTCTATTGCCAGCGCGAGTAACGATCATCGGTTAGGTGCCAATGAAGCCCCTCCAGCCATCATGTCGGTGTTTATTGGAGAGCAACTAACAAAAGTGCTAAATGAACTTGAAGGTGTAACAAAGGGGAAATTATCACCAAAAGAAAAAACAGACTTGAAATTAAATGTCGTTGGTAAAATTCCAGAAATTTTGTTGGATAATACTGATAGAAATAGAACGTCTCCTTTTGCTTTTACAGGGAATAAGTTCGAATTTAGGGCTGTTGGTTCTACTGCCAACTGTGCAAATCCAATGACTGTTCTTAACTCAATAATGGCAAAACAGTTAATTGATTTTAAGACAGAGGTCGACAAGCTTATTGTTGGTAAGGATATGAAAAAAGATGATGCTATTTTTAATGTCCTTCGTGAGTATATTAAGACTTCAAAAAGAATATTATTTGAGGGAAATGGTTACGGTAGTGCATGGGAAAAAGAAGCTAAAAAACGTAAATTAAGTAATAATAAAACAACACCTGAAGCATTGAAGGTGCGTGTTTCAGAAAAATGTGTGCAATTATTTGAAGTATTAGGAGTGATGAATGCCACTGAAATCCATGCACGCTATGAAATTGAAATTGAAGAATATGCTCTAAGAATTCAAATTGAAGGTCGAGTTTTGGGAGATATAGCAAGAAATCATGTCATTCCAACAGCTGTAAAATATCAAAACATTTTAATAGAAAATGTTCAAGGACTCAAAAATATTTACGGAAAGGATTTTAAAATTTTTGCAAAAGAACAACTTAAGCTTGTTGAAGATATTTCGAAACATATTGAACTTATAAATTCGGGAGTTACTATTATGACTAATGAACGCAAAAACGCAAATAGAATAGAAAACTCCATAAAACGCGCAAATGTTTATTGTAACAAAATTAAACCTTACTTCGAGCAAATTAGATATAGTTGCGATAAACTAGAATTATTAATAGATGATGAACTCTGGCCACTAACAAAATACAGAGAATTACTTTTCATAAAATAGCAGCATATTAAGCACATAATTACTGTCTCAAAACAGAAGTGTTGAGAAATCAGTTATTGGCCGAAACTAGGGCTAGCAACTGTGATGACACCATTTATTTAAACGGTTTAACTAATAAATTTACTATTTATCGAAATTCACGCTTTAACCTCATCAATATCAAAGTTTCAAAGTCCGAGGCATGATTTTTTTTTGTATTTTTAATTTGCTATTAATCTATTTTAAAATGAAGAAGTTTATCTTAAGTGTCATTGCTTTGATGCTTGTGACGCTAATTACATCCCTCGATTCTTACAATAACGTTGACAAAAAAGTTTCACAAGACATCGCTATCAATACTGAAAAAACGGTCAATGTTACTCCGTAATCAAGTTTATAAAAGTATAAATTCGAGTCTGTAATACAGTTACAGTGCAAATAATTGCATCTATGATAATCTGTATTATCCCCTGTTCACATAACCTCCTTGCTTTTAAATTCATCTGTATTTATTATATTCGTTGCCCCATCAATCTTAATTGAATTTATATTATCTGCTTGACATAATGTAAATTACCATGGCGAATAACTATTTTTGGCGTTTAATTTTTATTACTTTACTTTTTACAATTAGTAATTATTCTGCTGCCCAAACTCAAGAAAATACATCTGTTAAAGTATCAAAACGATTAATCCGTCAAATGGATTTACGTGGGAAAAATGCACTTTCCGTTGGCATTGGTACATCAATTATGAATGGAGATTTTAACAATCCTATTTCTGAACTGTATTATCATGTTGGTTATAAACGGTTTTTAGTTTCTTCTTTTGCAATTAATTTTGGATTTCATAAGTTCAACTTGGCTTTTAAAGACGTTTACAATGAAGGTTTTATGTCATATGATATTGATTTAGAGTGGTACTTGTCTCCTTCAAAAAAGCTTTCTCCATTTGTATATGGCGGTGTAGGCTATCATGCTGCCAATTATTTTGAAACTAACGAGATTAAGCTTCAGTTTGGAGTAGGTTTTGAATACTTGCTTACAGAAAGAGTTGGAATGAAGTTTTTTGGTAATTATAATAGGTTTAATACAGATGATGTTGAGGGATTGATTTTTGGACAATCTGATGATGCTTATTGGAGGTTTGCCATTGGTCTAAATATTTATTTTGGAAATTATTTAGCACTTGAGAAACGTCAAAAAAATATACCGACAATAATTAATTCAAATCAACTAAGCGAGGATTATAAATAATTGTTTACAATCCGTACTTTTACCGACTTCAATAAATCATTAAAATGAGCCAAGAGATTAGCAAACGATACGCGCAGCGTGGTGTGTCAGCATCGAAAGAAGATGTTCATAATGCTATAAAAAAGATAGATAAAGGATTATTTCCAAAAGCATTTTGTAAGGTGGTGCCTGATTATTTAACTAATGATGATGACTACTGTTTGATTATGCATGCTGATGGCGCTGGAACAAAATCCTCTCTTGCTTACATGTATTGGAAAGAAACAGGTGATATTTCAGTTTGGAAGGGTATTGCACAAGATGCTCTCATAATGAATATTGATGACCTTTTATGTGTTGGTGCAACTGATGATATCATGCTTTCATCGACCATTGGAAGGAACAAGAACCTCATTCCTGGAGATGTTATTTCTGCCATCATAAATGGAACAGAGGAATTGATAAAAGATTTGAAGACATTCGGTGTAAACATTCATTCTACAGGTGGTGAAACCGCTGATGTTGGTGACTTGGTTAGAACGATTATTGTAGATTCTACGGTAACTGCAAGAATGAAAAGAAATGATGTTATAGACAATGCTAATATTAAGGCTGGAGATGTTATAGTTGGTCTTGAGAGTTTTGGACAGGCTTCTTATGAGAGGGAGTATAATGGTGGTATGGGAAGTAATGGTTTAACCTCTGCAAGACATGACGTTTTTGATTCATATTTAGGATCTTTATATCCCGAAAGTTTTGATCCAAATGTTCCCAAAGAACTTGTATATTCTGGAAGAAAACGATTAACAGATTCGATTCAAGACTCACCTATAGATGCTGGTAAGTTGGTGCTGTCTCCCACGAGAACATATGCACCGATAATAAAAAAGATATTATCAAAGTTTTCAAAGGAAACTGTTCACGGTATGATTCATTGTAGTGGTGGAGCTCAAACTAAAATTTTACATTTCGTCGATGATCTTCATGTCATAAAAGACAACATGCTGCCGGTGCCTCCGCTTTTCAAGCTCATACAAGAGCAGTCAAAAACTGATTGGAAAGAAATGTATCAAGTTTTTAATTGTGGGCATCGTATGGAATTATATGTATCTCCTGAAATAGCGGATGATATTATTGAAATATCAAAATCGTTTCAAGTACACGGACAGGTGATTGGAAAAGTTGAAGCAAGTACATTAAAAAAACTAACAATTAAGAGTCAATTTGGAACTTTTAATTATTTTTAACAGCAGATTTCTTTAAACGATGAAGATGAGATTTGAGAACCTATTGACTATAATTTGTCTTTTTATCTTAAACAGCTATGGCTATTCTCAGCAAATTGAGAGCGATAGTCTTAAAGTTAATACTGACTCAGAAGTATCTGAATGGAGGCATATAAATCGAGCAAGTTTGGACATCAGTGAGGTGGCATTTGTTAATTGGAACAGTGGTGGATCTAATTCTATTTCTGGGCTTCTTGGTATTGAATTTCAAAGAAATTTTCAAAAAGATCACATGGTTTGGGAAAACCGTATGATTATCAAATATGGTGTAAATAAGCAACAAGAACAAGATTTTAGAAAGACAGATGATAATTTTGAAGTACATTCTCGTTTTGGCTTTAGAAAAGACACCTTATCTCATTGGTATTATTCAGCTAATTTTAGTTTTAAAACTCAATTTACGAATGGCTACAACTATTCTAAAAGTGAGACCCAATCAATTTCAAAATTCATGGCTCCTGCTTATGTGTTTTTGGGTGTAGGTACGGTCTATGGTGAGCATATTGAATCTTTTTCTGCTTATTTATCACCGTTAACATTAAAGACAACATTTGTATTAGATCAAACATTAGCAGATGCAGGTTCATTTGGTGTAAGAGCAGCTGAATTTGACTCATCAGGAAACATCCTTAGAGAGGGCAAAAAGTCAAGAGAAGAAATAGGGATTTTAATAACAAGTTCTTTTGAGTCAGAATTAATTGAAAATATCTCGTTGAGAAACTTAGTAAGCTTTTACACTGATTACTTAAATGATTTTGGGAATATCGATATTGATTGGGAAGTAGTACTTGATTTTAAAGTAAATTCGTTTGTTAGGGCAACCCTTGGATCGCATCTTAAATATGATAATGATATTAAAATTGCCACATTGGTAAATGACGCTGGAGAAACAAAATATTCTGGGGCAAAAGTTCAATGGAAACAACTTTTTGGTATTGGAGCCCTAATCGATTTTTAACATTTCAAAACTCTGGTTAAAGTTCTGCAATTCAACTAACCTAAAAGTGATTTATAGTCCTGCAATTGAAAAGGCTTTTGAGATTTATGAAAACTCCAATTGTTATGATTTATTGAATCATAAAAGACATCATAATTTCAAATTTATTTTCCTAAACATTATAGTGCAAAAAGGCTTGTTAAGTGAGTTTTTTCATTTTTATAAGGCTGTTTTAAGTGTGATTCTTTTGAATAATTCTATATAAAATATGATGGTGGATTAATCATGAACTAATCCATTTTTTTGTTAATATATTAAAAAGAGTAAGTTTTAAACAATTGATAAATTATCGTATTTTTGGATGATAATTTGTAAACTAAATGCTAGAAAAAATACAAATAATAAAACAACGATTTGATGAGATTAATGATTTAATTATTCAGCCTGATATCATATCAGACCAAAAGCGATATATTAAATTAAATAAAGAATATAAGGATCTCAAAAAGGTCGTTGATAAAGGACTTCTCTACGAATCTCTACTAAATAACATCAATGAAGCCAATGAAATTATGGCTGAAGAAGATGATGCAGAGATGGTTGAAATGGCCAAACTTCAATTGGAAGAAGCAAAAGAAAAATTGGCTCCTCTCGAGGATGAAATAAAATTTCTGCTCATCCCTAAAGATCCAGATGATGCAAAAAATATTGTGGTTGAGGTAAGGGCCGGAACTGGAGGTGACGAAGCGAGTATTTTTGCTGGTGATCTTTACAGAATGTACTCGAAATATTGCAGTGATAAAAGTTGGAAAGTTGATGTCGTCAGCTTAAATGAAGGAACTTCTGGAGGGTTTAAAGAAATTATTTTTGAAGTTTCTGGTGAAGATGTTTACGGAACAATGAAATTTGAAGCTGGCGTGCATCGTGTTCAACGTGTCCCACAAACTGAAACACAGGGCAGAGTTCACACAAGCGCAGCTACAGTGATGGTACTTCCGGAAGCTGAGGAGTTTGATGTAGAACTTGACATGACAGAGGTGCGTATTGAACGTACGACGTCTACAGGACCCGGAGGCCAATCAGTGAACACTACCTATTCAGCAATCAAACTACATCACGAACCAACAGGTATGATTGTTAGTTGTCAAGATCAAAAATCATCTCATAAAAACTTGGAAAAAGCATTAAAGGTTTTGCGATCAAGATTATATGAAATGGAATTAGCAAAAAAACAAGCTGCAGATTCTGAAAAACGTAAAAGTATGGTTTCATCGGGAGATAGAAGTGCGAAAATAAGAACATATAATTATCCTCAAGGTCGTGTTACAGATCATAGAATCGGTTTAACCTTATACGATCTATCTAATATTATTAATGGAGATATCCAAAAAATAATAGACGAGTTAATGTTAGCTGAAAACACAGAATTATTGAAGGCTAATGATGACATGATGTGATGTCAGAGTTATCGAATGAGACTGCTAAACTATGACAATTAAAAAACTGATTGCTGAAATACACCGAAAAAAATCTTTTCTCTGCATTGGGTTGGATACCGATATGGATAAAATTCCACCCTTTTTATTAAAAGAGGCAGACCCAATATTTGCATTTAACAAAGCAATTATTGATGCTACGCATCATTTATGTGTTGCTTACAAACCAAACACAGCTTTTTATGAGGCCTACGGTATTAAGGGGTGGAAATCATTTGAAAAAACAATCAGCTATTTGAATAAAAATTATCCTGAAATTTTCACTATTGCAGATGCAAAGCGAGGAGATATTGGAAATACAAGTCGTATGTATGCTAAAGTATTTTTCCAAGATTTGGGGTTTGATAGTGTGACTGTTGCTCCATATATGGGAAAAGATTCAGTTGAACCATTTTTAAAGTTTGATAACAAACATACTATTCTATTGGCCTTGACATCCAATCAAGGAGCTTTTGATTTTCAAACAAAACTTTTAACTGATAAAGCTCTGTATCAACATGTTTTAGAGGTTTCAAAATCTTGGGTCAATTCCCAGAATTTAATGTACGTTTTTGGAGCAACAAAAGCAGAATTTTTAGTAAAGGTTCGAGACATCATGCCAGATAATTTTTTGTTGGTTCCAGGAGTTGGTGCACAAGGTGGTAATTTGAAAGATATAAGTAAATACGGAATGAATGATAATGTTGGTTTGTTAGTAAACTCCTCAAGAGCTATCATATATGCCTCAGCAGATGAGGATTTCGCCCAAATGGCTGCCAATAGTGCTTCAAAACTTCAAGAGGAAATGAAAAAACTCCTTTTTCAGAAATTCACTTCATTAAAAAACTGATGTGCTTTTGACAACTTTCCTTAAATGCAAGATTTGTTGTTTTAGCTTTTGTGCTTCATAATACAGCACATCACTCAAGCCTGAGTCTGTTTGACGAACATTATACGCCTCTTCGTTCGCAATGTAAAGTTGAGCTTCAAGGCGCTTTAAATCAAATATTTTTGGTAAAACAGGTGTTGTTTTCCCAATTTTACAATACTGCATATTTTTGGGCTTTATTATTACATACGTTCATAGTGGCTTCGTGGACGCTTGACTCGTTTGAAATAATAATAATTCTTGGTTATGATGTTTTTACATAAAATAAATGGATTTTTGTAATTTAGTTGGAGTACCATGATAACATGGTCGCTGTATCTAGTCGTTGATGTTTTCTTTTAAATAAATAATAATCGTTTTCAATGAATTTTTTTAAAATTATAATGCTGTTTGTTTGTTTTTTCGTTTTCAATTGTATGTCAAAAGACATCTCAACTGCATCTGATCAAGAATCTGTAGAGTTGGACAAATCGAAGCAATACCTCACTGTTTTGGGTATCGCTCAAGATGCAGGTTATCCTCATATTGATTGTTTTAAAGATTGTTGTCAAGTATTTTATGATGGTAATGAGTCAAAAAAGCTCGTGTCTTGTTTAGGTTTGGTTGATTTAAAGGGTAATAAAAAATACATGTTTGATGCAACACCTAATTTTACAGAACAATCTCGTTACTTAACAGAGTATCATTTAGATAATGGTCATATCATTGATGGGATATTTTTAACTCATGCTCATATTGGTCATTACACTGGCTTAATGTATTTAGGTTTTGAAGCATTAGGAGCAGAAAAAGTACCTGTATATATGATGCCGAGAATGAGACAATACATCGAAAACAATGGTCCTTGGAGCCAATTGGTGTCTTATAATAATATCGACATCCATAAAATGAAAAACGATTCTGTAATGAGTCTTGACAGTGGCATACAAATTACGCCATTAGTGGTGCCTCATCGTGATGAATTTTCTGAAACGGTTGGATTTAGAATTCAGGGATCTAAAAAAGCTGCATTATTTATTCCAGATATCGATAAATGGGAGCGTTGGCAGCTTGACATTGTTGAAGAGGTGAAAAAAGTAGATTATGCGTTTTTAGATGCTTCCTTCTTTAAGGATGGAGAGTTGGATAGAGATATGAGTAGAATTCCACATCCTTTTACAACTGAGACGACTACCTTGTTTGAAAATGAAACTATTGAAACAAAAAATAAAGTCATATTTATTCATTTTAATCATTCAAATCCAACAATTAGAAAATCACATCATTTAAAAGACAGTATCTTGAATCTCGGCTTTAAATTTGCAAAACAAGGGGATGTTTTTAATTTATAATATTACTTATAAATCACATTAGTTTTTAGTAATTCCTTAAATTTGTCACTGATAATAGATAAAAAATTACGAATGCATCAAGATTTACCATATAAGCCTAAACATAAAGTTCGTATTGTGACGGCTGCATCCTTATTTGATGGACATGACGCATCAATCAATATCATGCGTCGCATTATTCAAGCGACTGGGGTAGAGGTAATACACTTAGGTCATGATAGAAGTGTAGAGGAGGTGGTAAATACAGCAATTCAAGAAGATGCAAATGCTATAGCTCTAACATCCTATCAAGGAGGTCATAATGAATATTTTAAATTTATGCTAGACTTACTTAAAGAGCGAGGAGCTGGTCATATAAAAATATTTGGAGGAGGAGGAGGTGTCATTTTGCCCTCAGAAATCAAAGATTTGATGGATTATGGAATTACTCGTATTTATTCACCTGATGATGGTCGAGAATTAGGCTTACAAGGAATGATAAATGATTTAGTTCAGAAATCAGACTTCGCTATTGGGGATGAACTTGATGTAGATATGAATTTATTGACAAAAAAAAGTTCAAATGCCATTGCTAGGGTCATATCGTCAGCAGAAAATTTTCCAGAAGTAGCTAAGGCAATGCTGAATAAAATTAGTATTAAAAATAATCATTCGAGAATACCTGTTCTCGGAATTACAGGAACTGGAGGTGCTGGAAAATCTAGTTTAGTTGATGAGTTAGTTCGACGATTTTTGATAGATTTTCCAGACAAAACGGTTGGAATTGTATCAGTTGATCCGTCAAAAAGAAAAACTGGGGGAGCCCTTTTGGGAGACAGGATACGAATGAATGCCATAAATTCTTCTAGGGTTTATATGCGCAGTTTGGCGACGCGACAGTCTAATCTTGCTTTATCAAAATATGTTCATCAAGCAGTTGATGTACTAAAAGCAGCAGAATATGACCTCATTATTTTAGAGACTTCGGGAATAGGTCAAAGTGATACTGAAATTATTGAGCATAGTGATGTTTCTCTATATGTAATGACACCAGAATTTGGAGCAGCTACTCAATTAGAGAAAATTGATATGCTTGATTTTGCAGATTTAGTAGCGATTAATAAGTTTGACAAAAGAGGCTCCCTCGATGCCTTACGTGATGTCAAAAAGCAATATATGCGTAATAACAATCTTTGGGATGTTGAACAAAGTGATTTACCCGTATTTGGCACCATCGCTTCACAATTTAATGATCCTGGTATGAATACCTTATATCGGGCAGTTGTACACAAATTAGAGGAAGTTTCCGACTCAGATTTTACATCGACCTACGAAATATCAAAAGGAACAAGTGAAAAGATTTTTGTGATACCTCCTGCACGAATACGTTACTTGTCTGAAATTTCTGAAGCAAACCGTTCATACAATCAAGATGTTATTTATCAGTCAGAAATAGCACAGAGGCTTTATGGGATTTATTTAACCATGCAATCAATTTTTAATGGGCCGTTAGAGTTAGATGCGGCAGGTATTCATTGGGAAAAAGGGCTTTCGTCTGATGATAATAAAGATTTTTTAAAATTACTTGCAAGCGAATTTGAAAGGGTAAAGTTAAACTTAGATCCCTACAACTGGGAAATAATTATAAACTGGGGTCTTAAACTTCAAACATATAAAACTTCAAACTATACTTTTAAAGTAAGAGGCAAGGAGATTAATATTCCTACGCATACAGAATCGTTATCTCACTTACAAATTCCTAAAATAGCATTGCCAAAGTATCAAGCTTGGGGAGATATTTTAACCTGGGTTTTGAAAGAAAATGTCCCTGGAGAATTTCCTTTTACATCCGGGTTATATCCGTTTAAACGAGTTGGTGAAGATCCTGCTAGAATGTTTGCAGGAGAAGGTAGTCCAGAGCGAACAAATCGTCGATTTCATTATGTAAGCCGAGGGTTGCCAGCGAAACGTTTATCGACAGCTTTTGATAGTGTTACTCTCTACGGTAATGACCCTAATCATCGACCAGATATTTATGGTAAGATAGGTAATGCAGGAGTCTCCGTTTGCTGTTTAGATGATGCGAAAAAGTTGTACTCAGGATTTGATTTAGCCAGTAATATGACTTCGGTGAGCATGACAATTAATGGTCCTGCTCCCATGATTCTTGCGTTCTTTTTAAATGCAGCCATTGATCAACAATGCGAAATTTACATAAAAGAAAATAACTTAGTTAAAGACACAGAACGTCAAATTAACGATATTTATAAAGGTAAGGAGCGGCCAAAATATCATGGAGATTTGCCCAAGGGAAACGATGGTTTAGGTTTATTACTTTTGGGGGTTACTGGAGATCAGATATTACCAAAGAAGATTTATCATGATATCAAAATTAAAACGATAGCCCAAGTTAGAGGTACTGTTCAAGCTGATATTTTAAAAGAAGATCAAGCTCAGAATACATGTATTTTTTCAACAGAATTTGCCTTGAGGTTAATGGGTGATGTCCAAGAATATTTTATTAATAACAATATTCGAAATTTTTATTCTGTGTCAATTTCAGGATATCATATCGCTGAGGCCGGCGCGAATCCAATTACACAACTCGCTTTGACACTTTCTAATGGATTTACTTATGTAGAATATTATTTAAGTAGAGGCATGGATATTAATAAATTTGGACCAAATTTATCATTCTTTTTTTCAAATGGTATTGATGCCGAATATGCTGTAATCGGTCGTGTAGCTAGAAAGATTTGGTCAAAGGCAATGAAATATAAATATGGAGCAAACAAACGGGCACAAATGCTGAAATATCATATTCAGACTTCAGGACGGAGTTTGCATGCTCAGGAAATTGATTTTAATGATATCCGCACAACTTTGCAGGCTTTATACGCCATATATGATAATTGTAACTCACTTCATACCAATGCTTATGATGAGGCAATCACAACACCTACTGAGGAGTCGGTGCGTCGTGCGATGGCTATTCAGTTAATAATCAACAAAGAACTAGGTTTAAATAAAAATGAGAATCCTATTCAGGGGTCTTTTATAATTGAAGAATTAACGGATTTAGTAGAAGAAGCTGTCTTATTAGAATTTGATAGAATTACAGAAAGAGGAGGTGTATTAGGAGCTATGGAGACTATGTACCAACGAAGTAAAATACAAGAAGAAAGCTTGTACTATGAAACCTTAAAGCATAACGGTAAATTCCCAATTATTGGTGTGAATACATTTTTGAGTTCAAAGGGATCGCCTACCATTTTGCCCGCAGAGGTAATTCGCGCTACTGAGGAAGAGAAACAGCTTCAGATAAAAACTTTACAGAACTTACATCAGATAAATAACACCGAGTCTTTGTTACAAGATCTCAAATCGAAGGCAATTGATAATGATAATATTTTTGAAGTCCTTATGGAGGTTTGTAAGAAATGTTCTCTTGGTCAAATAACAAATGCGTTATTTGAAGTAGGAGGTCAGTATAGACGAAACATGTAATTTTTTTCAGATGTCTTTTAAAAAATTAAATACAGTAATCACCGAAAGATTGGCTCAATTAGGTTTTGAAGAACCCTTGTCGTTTCAGAAATCAATGTTGCCTAAACTTAAAGGAGGTGCTAGCATTTATGCAATCTCACCCAGAGGATCCGGCAAAACGACTGCCTTAATTATCTATACAATTCATAAATTAGGTAGAGAAATTATCGGCGATTCGCCTCGAGCTTTAATCATGGTCAAAAACAAGGAAGCAGCATTAACTTTGAAAGAGCAATTTGAAGTCTTTACAAAAAATACGGATTTGAGACTCTATTGTGCCTACGAGGAATATGATATAGATAAACAAAGAGATGATATTTATTATGGTGTAGATATTTTAATTGTTACGCCAAAACGGCTTAATAAATTATATTATTTAAATAGTTTACATCTGGGGGAATTAAAATTATTCGCGATAGAGGATGCAGAATTTTTGATAAGAGATAATATTAATGACCATGTTCATCGAGTGACGGAGAGTATACAGAAATGTCAATACGTCATATGTGCAGAAATCATGCACAATAGATATGAACGCTTAAAAATAAGCTTCATGCACAACGCGTTACTTATAAGCTGACATTGATTTAACTTTTCGTATGTGAGGTGAAAAACACTTATAAAGTTAGTGTCCAAGCATGTTGAATTTGTTTAAATAAATTTAATTCTTTTCTAAGTACTGGGATAAAATCTTTACCATTGCTATGAGTACGCTCTAGACGTGAACAATTTTTCATGAGTAGATTTATGAGATGTTCTAAACTGTGAGCATGTTTGTGTCTGTTCTCCGAAAACACCTCACTTTCTGCTTTAATTATTTCAGGAACCAAAGATTTTGATTGTTGAATAATATCACCTGTAAAATAAATAGAATTATCCTCTTTACCGTCTTGCTTCAAATAATTAAGATCAGGTATAAAATATAACGATATACGGCGCGATAAAAATAATATTTCTAGAGCTTTTTGATACACGGGTAAATTTGGTAAATGGGATGGGATTGAGGAATACATTAGATTTTTTTAATTCTAACACAAATTTAATTGATAAAACAAAATATTGTATTTGAATTTTAATGCAAAAAATATAATATACTTTAAAATTTAATATATTTGAACTAATTTAGTTAATAATGAAAGTAGATTTGATTAATTGGAAAATACTAAAACTTTTACAAAAAAATGCACGTCGTTCTAATACTGAAATTGCGTCATACGTCGGTATATCGTCTCCAGCTGTGGCGGAGCGGATTCGTAAGCTTGAAGATGCGGGAATAATTTTAGGGTACCGAACAAAGGTTGAACCTCTTGAACTGGGTTATCAGCTCAGAGCTCTTGTAACCGTTCGAGCTTTTATGGGGCGTTTAAAGCCATTTTTACAAAAGATAAAGACATTTGATGAAGTGATCAACTGCTATCGAATAACGGGTAACGAAAACATTGTGTTAGAAGTTATCCTAATCAATCAAAAACATCTAGAGCAATTTATTGATCAATTAATAACCTATGGTGAGACGAAAACACAAATTATCCTTTCAAACGTTATTGATGATCGTGACATTCAACAACATATTAGTCCTTAATTCCAGGTTGCTTTAATTTCCAGTTTGTTTTTTCTTTTTCTTTATCTACCATTTTTTTGACATCTGCCAATAACCGTTTAGCGTCATAGATGATCCCATCTTTTATGGTGTATTTCACGCCTCCTACTCTAACCACCTCGTTGTCATCAGTCAATTTTATAGCACCAGTACCGTACAATACCTTTAAATTTACAAGAGGATTTTCTTCTACAATTACGAAATCAGCTAATTTTCCAATTTGTACAGATCCTATTTTATCATCCCAACCCAAAGCTTCTGCACCGTTTAAAGTGGCAGCCCTTATTACCTCTAATGGATGAAATCCTGCCTCACGTAACAATTCCAATTCTCTTGGATAAGAGAAGCCATAAAGTTGGTAAATAAATCCTGAGTCAGTTCCAACTGCTACGCGACCGCCTCTATTTTTGTATTCATTAATAAAGGTCATCCACAATTTAAAATTCTTTTTCCAAGCAACTTCTTGTTCGGTACCCCAATAGTGCCAATAACTACCGTGACTAATTTTGCTGGGTTCATAAAATTTCCAAAGTGATGGCATTGTATAGTCTTCATGCCATTCAGCTCGGCGTGCACGCTGTAAATCGCGACTCGCTTCATAAATATTGAAAGTGGGATTTAATGTGTAATCTAATTTTAATAACTCATTCATGACACTATTCCAATGATCTGAATAAGGTTCAGCAGCTTGTTCCCATAATTTACCAGCTTCTTCAAAGCGATGTTGCTCGTTTTGGTAATTGTAATCTAGCGGGTAGTTTTGAATGGTGCGATCATAAAAGAGTGCTTCTGGTAAACCATACCAATGTTCCATAGAGGTCATACCAGCTCTTGCAGAGTGCAAAACATTCCATCGAGCAACACTTAATTGTGCATGATGTGCTGTTGATCGCAAGCCAAGTTTTTTATTCTCATCAAGTGCCGCTATCATAATATCTGGCTCTGCTCCAAAAAACTTTATACCATCAGCACCGTTTTTAGCATTTTGTCTAACCCATTCTCTTGCCATTTCTGGTGTACTAATAGGTTTTTTACTTCCAGAACCAAACCCAGTATATTCAAATATTCTTGGGGCTATAATTTCATTTGCAGCACTTTGTCGTTTCAATTCAATTGCATTTCTACCACTCGGTTGTTTGACTGTTGTGATGCCATGGGCCATCCATAATTTAAAGACATATTCTGGACTTGCTCCTTGTGTTCCACCTCCAATATGGCCATGCATATCGATAAATCCCGGTAACAAGTACATGCCATTTGCATCTACTTCTTTTCCGCCTGATTTTAACTTGGGTCTTCTCGTTTCGTTAATTGGAACACCATCATATCCCACAATTTGCATATTAACAATGAGGTTGTTTTCTACGACAATATCCATGGGCCCTCTTGGCGGAGAGCCATCGCCATTAATGAGTGTAATTCCTCTAATTATTAATTGTGAGTAAGGTCCATCTCCACGATAATCATCTTGGGCGAGTGCACTAAAACTGACGATAAATGATAATAAAATGATGAGCTTTTTCATGTGATAGTATTATAATTAATTAATTTCGTTTTTTTGGAAGAATGATATGATTACCTAAAAATAGAGCATTTAAAAAAAGCTTGTTAGTTCCATACCAAGCTCCTCTAAAATTTGGGTTATCAGCAAACATAATGACGCGACCTTGACCAATTGGACTTATGATGAGCGATGCCGAAGGTTTAAGGTAAGTATTCATGTTATTTTCAGAAATATAACCGTCAATATGTGGTTTTTTTGTGTATTTCGCAACTGTACCGTAGGCATTGGTGCTCGGAGCTAAAAAAACATTATTATTTTTATAGACAGGAACTAAATTATTGCGGTACCCAAAACCAATAGGATGTGTTACATCTAAATTCACTTGATAAATTCCACCGCCCAGACGCTCTTTTCCTAAGTTTTCTCCTGCATCAACGTAAGGTAAACGATCGACAAGTTTTACTTCATCTTTTTTGTCTTTTGGTTTGGCCTTTTTAGTGAGCTTTTCTTTTACTAATTTTTTATCAACTACCCATTTTGAGGCAGAAGCAATTGTCACAAGAGTATTACCTTTAGCAATCCATTCTCTTAGTTTGTTCCGTTGAATGGAATCAAGTGTTTTATAATTACCAGAAACCATTACTAGAGTATTATATTTATCTAAAGAAACGCGACCTAACCCATTCGTCTGAAGTTTTGTTATAGGCATATTGGTTCTGGTATCTAATAAGTGCCAAACTTCACCCGCTTCATAGCTGTTTACTCCATCACCAACAAGTATTGCTGCTTTTGGTTTTTTTAGGGCTCTAAAATTGTTGCTTCCTAAATCTATTCCTTTAATGCTGAACCCTGTATTAGCCGAATATATTGGCACATTGAATTTCTCTTGAGCCTGTTTTACAATTTCATAAACTTTGTCTATTGAAAGCTTTTGTTGTTTGGTTACAGGAATCATTATACTTCCATAATTGAAGTCTTTGTTTCCAACATTTGTCTTGCTTGAAAAGGGTTTAAACGCTGAGGCAGCTATGATGCCTTTTGATTGCATGTAATGTAATGCTGAAGGGGCATAATAGTCATCCCAATCCATGATGTAAGCATAGTCACTTTTGGGAACAGGGGTAACGCTATTCAGAGATTCTGTTGAAATAATTTGTTCTCCAAGATTAGCTGCTTTTAATCCACGATATTTCATGTTATAAAAATTTGCAACACTCCAAGCAGATGCATCATAAAATACGCTATCACGGTATTTACTGTAGGTTTCAAACATGGTTTGAACCATACGACGTTGAGGTTGTTTTAATGGTACTGTAAATTTAGTTCCGTTTTTGTATACTTTAATTTTGTGTTTTAAGAGATAGTCAACAAAAGCTTTATTTCTATTGTTGTCATATGCATCACCAAATTCATAAGCTGCAAATCCTGTGGGCGCTTTTTTTGATATTGCCGTTTTAAAAAATCTTTGCTGATACTCTCTCAAAAATGCTTTATTTTCAACAGAAGCTTTAATTGTAGCAAAACTAGATACAAATTGGTTTCTAATTGTAAAAGCGAATGACATTGTACCATAATCTGTATCTTGAAGATGACCTCTTGAACTTGCTTGCTCAAACAAAAGTGCTAAACCACCTTGTAAATCTGGATATGATGAACCGTAACCAGGATAAGTGCCATCAAATGATTCTTTAGTGTAATAGAACGACCCAATATCATCTAAGGCGCTTACAAAATAAGGAGCAAATAAGTTATTCAAATCTTCATAATTTTCCTTAGGCATAATTGGATCAAGAGATCCAATAGGTTTCATAGGTTCAAAAAAATGGTTGCTATTTGTTCCCATTTCGTGAAAATCAGTAACAACATTTGGATACCATTTGTGATACCATTTTAATTTTCCTTGACTTTCAGGGTGGACAGCTAATAACCAATCTCTATTTAAATCAAACCAGTAGTGATTCGTTCTTCCTCTTGGCCATGTTTCATTGTGTTCGGCGTCAGCACCATCAGAAACTATTTGTTTAGCAAGAAATTGATTCGCCCATTGTGTATGACGGTCACGACCATCAGGATTGATTGTTGGATCTATAAATATGACTGAATTCTCCAAATAATTTTTTATTTCAGGATTATTGGATGCAACCAACGTATAAGCTGTAAGCAAGGCAGCTTCAGAACTTGAGGGTTCATTACCATGCACGTTGTATCCTAGTTGTATAAAAATTGGCAATTCTGCATAATTTTTAGGTGATTGATTGGGATCAACAAATTTTAAATGTTCAGATTGAAGAGTTTCTAAATTGTTTAAATGTTCTGGAGCGGAAACACGGAGCATGACAAGCTTTCGCATTTCATGAGTGTGACCATATACTTCTATCTCAGCACGATCAGATAATTCTGCTAGTTTAGTGAAATAGGCAACAATTAAATCATGTCTTGTGTGTTGCGCACCAATAGGCCTTCCTAAAAATTCTTCAGGTGATGGAATATCAGGATTAAAGGGAGCTTTGTTTTTTAAAAAGTAATCTTGTGCGACTATTGGATTTATTGTGAGTACAGCAAAGAGTGCTAGCAAAATAGGCCGAAAGGATTTCATAAGAGGTGTTTTTTAAATAAAAATCTCTTAAAAATAAGTAAAAAAAGATCTTCACAATAAAAATGAAATATATTTAACAGTTTCCAAGTATTTGTATTAGAGAAGTGGTACTTATAGAATTAAGCTAAACAATGAACTATAAAAAACCTGGGTAAGATTCTTTTAGTTAGTGTTGTAATTGGAAAGATATTTAGTGTTATAACCATGTCATTTTTATTTATAATTTTGTTTTAAGGTCATTCAAATAAATTGAAATGAATATATTGAGTATACATGATTTGTAAAATGAAATTTATGAAGTCTATTATTATTGCGTTTGTATTTATTACGTATGCGTGTAATAATGGTAAAAGACCTATCGTTGGTGCAACTGATTTTCAGCGTGAGATGAATGCTAAATTTAAGGATGCAACAACATCACCGCTGTCTGCTTCAGATTTGAAAGTTTTTAAAAATCTTAAGTTTTTTGAAGTGGACTCAACCTTTGTGGTTAAAGGAGTATTAAAGCGCACTCCAAATGCAGAATTTTTTGAAATGAAAACAACAACAAATCGTGTTTCCAGAGAACGTGTTTTTGGCATTATTACAATCAATTTACAAAATAAAATTTATCATTTGAATGTTTACCAAGGGGAGGAGAGTATGGAATCTACAGGTAACGAAGACTACCTTTTTCTTCCATTCCTTGATGACACTAATGGTGAAGAAAGTTATGCAGGAGGGCGTTATTTAGACTTAATAATTCCAGAAGGAGACTCAATTGTTATTAATTTTAATCAAGCCTATAATCCTTACTGCGACTACAATGAAAAATTTTCGTGTCCCCTCGTACCCAGAGAAAACTACATAGACATCCCTGTAAAGGCTGGATTAAAAAAATTTAAACATTATTAAAGTTGCTTTGCAATGAAGAGGCCTGCAAAAACTGCCAGGAAGGCTAAAATAAAACTTCCAATAGTGTAGAAAGCAAAATTTGTAAAATCACCTGATTTTAAAAACAAGTGATTTTCATAGGTGAAGGTTGAAAATGTGGTAAATCCACCACAAAAACCCGTAACCAACAGTAACGTTTGATTGGCAGATAGTGTGTTGTTTTTGGCAGCAAATCCTAATATAATACCAATTAAAAGACTTCCACAAACATTGGAAAACATGGTACCCCATGGAAATCCTGAATCTGAGGAATTTAGTTGTATTCCAATGACGTAACGCAACGTGCTCCCAAAACCTCCGCCGATAAAAATAAGTAACAATTGTTTCATAAAGATTGACATTAAACTTCTAGGAATAGGATTATTTAATAATGAGTTATGTGTAAATAATCTCAAAGGTAAGGATTTCACTTTCTTTAAGAAAGTTCTAAAATAATTTATTGAACTTTAAAAAATTCAATGAAATAATCTTATTTTAGACGACCTATTTATTAAAAAAAATAAAATGAAATTTAAAGTAATTATTGTGGCTTTTTTAACGGTCACTATGTTCTGGTCTTGTAAGTCCGAAACATCAAATAGTATCAGTAGCAATGAGTTTATCGAGACTACAAGTAATGATTTTCCGTATTTTGTTGAACAATTTGCAGATTTAAAAATATTAAGATATCAGATTCCTGGTTGGAATGATCTTTCTTTAAAAGAGCAGAAGTTGGTTTATTATTTAACACAAGCAGGCTTGTCTGGCCGCGATATTATGTGGAATATGAATTACAGACATAATTTAAAAATAAGAACTGCTTTAGAACAAGTTTATACGTCTTTTAGTGGTGATAAAAATACTGATAATTGGAACTCTTTTGAGGTGTATTTAAAACGTGTTTGGTTCAGTAATGGAATACATCATCATTACAGTAACGCCAAAATTAAACCAGCATTCTCAGAGGATTATTTAAAAAGCTTGTTAGATGAAACAAGTACGACTTTAGAGGGTGAGGCATTTGAAATTATTTTTAACGATAGAGATGCTAAAAAGGTAGACAAGTCTAAAAACGTTGATAACGTTTTGGCATCTGCTGTAAATTTTTATGGTGCTGATGTGACCACTGAAGACGTTGAGACATTTTACGGGCAGTTTGAATCTTCGGATAGGCCTTTATCATATGGTTTAAATTCGATGTTAGTTAAGGAAAATGGTGTCTTAAAAGAGCGTGTCTATAAATCAGGGGGTTTATATGGTGAAGCAATTGTTGAAATCGTTAAATGGTTAAAATTAGCTCAAGGTGTCGCAGAAAACCAAGCACAGGGAGAAGCTCTTGGACTACTTATTGATTATTACAATACAGGAAGTTTACAAACATGGGATGATTACAATGTGGCATGGACAGCTGCTACCGAAGGTAATATTGACTATATAAATAGTTTTATTGAAGTGTATAATGATCCTGTTGGTTACAGAGGTTCTTACGAAACAATTGTGCAAATAAAGGATTTTGATATGTCGGCAAAAATGGCGGTATTATCAGAAAATGCTCAATGGTTTGAAGATAATTCTCCACTGATGCAGGAACACAAAAAAGATAAGGTGGTTGGTGTAAGTTATAAAACAGTAAATGTTGCGGGCGAAGCCGGAGACGCATCACCTAGCACTCCAATAGGAGTTAATCTTCCTAATGCCAATTGGATTCGTGCCGAAGTTGGAAGCAAGTCAGTGTCTCTAGGCAATATCATCAATGCTTATAATAATGCAGGAAGTAGTGGACGATTAAAAGAATTTGTTCATGATGACGAAGAGTATGAGTTGGAGAAAAAATATGGACAGTTGGGTGATAAGTTACACACAGCACTGCATGAGGTCGTGGGACATGCTTCTGGACAGTTAAATCCTGGTGTTGGAGAAACAAAAGAAACTTTAAAAAAATATGCTTCAACTTTAGAAGAAGGAAGAGCAGATTTAGTTGGTCTTTACTATTTATACAATCCAAAACTTCAAGAATTAGGCTTGGTTGATGATTGGAAGGCAGTAGGTAAAGCAGCTTTTGATGGATACATTCGTAATGGTTTAATGACCCAATTAATCAGATTAGAGTTGGGGGATGATGTTGAAGAAGCACACATGGTAAATAGACAATGGGTATCGGCATGGGCATTTGAACAGGGTGAAGCTGACAATGTTATTGAAAAAATAACTAGAGATGAAAAAACCTATTATAATATCAATGATTATGATAAACTTCACGAATTATTCGGTCAGCTTTTAAGGGAAACCCAGCGTATTAAATCTGAAGGTGATTACGATGCCGTGGAAGCGTTAGTAGAGGGATACGGCGTTAAGGTAAATCAAGCTATGCATGCTGAAGTCTTAGAGCGTAACAGGCAGTTTAAGTCAGCACCCTATAGTGGTTTTGTGAATCCTGTGCTTGTTCCTGAAATGGATTCAGAGGGGAACATTACCCAAATAGTCGTCAAACAACCAGTAGACTTTAAAAGTCAAATGCTCAGTTATTCAAAACAATTTGGCTTTTTACCAGAAGTAAATTAAAAGATATCAGTGAACAATTAAAAGACCTCAACGCGTTGCATTGAGGTCTTTTTTTTATGATAAGGTTTTAGCCTAGAAAAAACTTAATCGCAACGATAAACAATAAAAAGGAGATAAAAGCAATCAATACCCATACACTTCCTCGATAGTATTTTTTGTGGAGTTTGGTGTCTTTTTTGTAAGCCAAAATTAGAATGATGATGAAACATATGGCGAAAATTATACCAAAATAAATTTGACCGACACTGAACATAAATGTTTATTTTTATGCAAATTTAATTAAATACCATGAAGAATAAAATAGAATCAGTAAAAGCGTTTCACGAAGCCTTTAAAATTGGATATCGTGATTCACCAAAAGCAGATTTAGGTTCAAGAGTAAATACGTTGCGCTACAAATTAATGCGTGAGGAAAATGAGGAATATCTTGAAGCTGCAAGTGCCAATGATTTAGTTGAAGTTGCAGATGCGTTGGGAGATATGTTATACATTTTGTGCGGGACAATCATAGAACATGGATTACAGCACAAAATTGATGAAGTTTTTGAAGAAATTCAGCGAAGTAATATGAGTAAATTAGGAGAGAATCAGCAACCGATTTATCGCGAGGATGGCAAGGTCCTCAAAGGACCAAATTACTTTAAGCCCAACATAAAAGATATCCTAAACAATTAAATTTTAACTCTCCATCCGTAATTGTCTTCGACTTTATTGGTTTGAATTGCTGTGATACGATTTTTAAGTAAATCAGCATAAGTGTTATCAAACTCTGGTATATGATAATCAATACCTCGAAAACCAAACGTAGAAATTGGAGATACCACAGCAGCTGTACCTGCACCAAACATTTCCCTTAATGTTCCAGCTTTTGAAGATGCAACAAGTTCAGAAACTGATATTTTTCTGATTTCAACAGAGATGCCTTCTTCCTCAGCAATTTTCAGAATACTTTTTCTGGTAATTCCATCTAAAATTCTATCATTTGTTGGAACAGTGATTAGGGTGTCTTTGATTCTAACAAAAATGTTCATAGCGCCAGCTTCTTCGATATATTCGTGTGAAGTATCATCTGTCCAAATGACTTGGTCATAGCCTTTTTTCAACGCTAATTGTGTTGGAAAAAATTGCCCAGCATAATTACCTCCTGCTTTTGCAAAACCAACACCTCCGTTTGCAGAGCGTGAAAACGTTTCCTCAATAAGAACCTTGACCTTTCCAGAGAAATAACTACCGCTAGGAGAAGTGGCTATGATAAACTTATATTCGTCTGCAGGAGAAGCGTGAAAACCTTGTCCACTAGCGAAAATGAAGGGTCTGATGTAGAGTGAACTACCAGGACTATTTGGTATCCAATCTTTGTCAACAGCTAATAATTTTTTTAAACCTTCTAGAAAAAACTCCTCTGGTATTTCTGGAATTGCTAGACGTTTAGCTGAAATATTTAACCTTTGTGCATTGTCTTTGGGTCGGAATAAAAAGATATTGTCATCAACATCTTTATAGGCTTTTAAACCTTCAAAAATAGACTGTCCATAATGAAATATTTTCGATGAAGGATCCAAAGTAATGGGTTGATAAGGCACAATTTGCGGAATTTCCCAAGAGCTGTTTTTAAAATTACAAATCAACATGTGATCAGAAAAAATATTTCCAAAACTCAAATTATTGAAATCTACGCTTGATAATCTTGAAGATTGTGTTGTGGTAATTTTGATATTGTCTTTCATATTTGTCATCATTTTGAATCACTTTGACGTTGCAAAATTACATAATTTAAAGATGAAATAAGATGATTAAGCCTCTTAAAATTTGTATCTTTGAATTTTTTAGTAGGTTTAATATAACTAGTGAATTATGAAGAATATTATTTTTGCTTTAGCCATTATTATGGTAGTTTTTTCATGTAAAAACGAAACAAAATCTGACGTGACAAGTGCTGTGCCACAAGACTTAGCGTATGCGTCTTTTGGAGATGAAATTGACGTCGATGGTGCAATAACCGCATTAGAAATGGCAGTTAAATACGACAATATGAGTAAAAAAGACACTTTAGCCATTAAAGTTAAAGCAACCATTAATGAGGTATGTTCAAATAAGGGTTGTTGGATGAAACTGGACCTAGGTAATGAGCAAGAAGTGATGGTTCGCTTTAAAGATTATGGTTTTTTTGTGCCATTAGATGCGACTGGGGAAGTTGTTATAAACGGTAAAGCATATGTGTCGGAAACATCTGTAGAAGAACTAAAACATTACGCAGAAGATGCAGGTAAAAGTTCGGAAGAGATTGCCATGATAGATAAAGCAGAAAAGACGTTTTCATTTGAGGCAAATGGTGTTTTATTAAAACAATAAATTGCATCGACAAATTATCACAACTGCCGATGGTTCAAGTACAATTCAATTAGAGGATTGGAACGAGGTATACCATTCAAAACACGGTGCAATTGAGGAAGCACGTCATGTTTTTATTAATGCAGGATTACATCATGTGTTGGAAACTCACGAACGTTGCGAATTATCTATCCTTGAAATTGGATTTGGAACGGGCCTCAATGCGTTCCTAACATTATTAGAGTCTCAAAGAAATCATTTCACAATAAATTATCAAGGTGTTGAAGCATACCCTGTTACTTTAGATGAGATATGTCAATTGAACTATGTCGATTTAATTTCTCCTCAAGATCAACATATTTTTGATAAACTTCATAGTTGTAATTGGAATAAAAAAGTCAGAATTACATCGTTTTTTGAACTGACAAAAAGGCAACAATTTTTTGCAGATATCACTGATGTTAATCAGTTTGATATGATTTATTTTGATGCTTTTGGAGCTCGAGTGCAACCAGAACTTTGGACCAAACACATATTTAAAAAGATGTTTGATGCGCTAAAAGTAAATGGAGTTTTGGTAACTTATGCAGCAATCGGTCAAGTAAAAAGGGAGATGATAGAGTTGGGGTTTTTGGTTGAACGCCTTCAAGGACCGCCAGGTAAACGACACATGCTGAGAGCAACAAAAAAATAAAAATGTCATCTTCGTAACAGTACTTAAATGTCTGTTAAACCTTATATAAAGTTTAAGTCCCATCGCAATTTCTGTCGTATTTTTGTTTCATGATAGTACTTATTACAGGTGCCACAGGACTAATTGGACAGGAAATTGTTAAACAATGTCACGAGAACAATATCCAGGTTCATTACCTAACAACCTCAAAATTGAAATTAGAAAACAAAAAGAGTTATCGCGGGTTTTTATGGAATCCTAAAATAGGTTTTATTGATTTAGATTGTTTTGAAGGGGTAGAATTTATCATAAATTTAGCTGGGGCTACTATAGCAAAACCGTGGACTGCAAGCTACAAAATTGACATCTTATCGAGTAGAATAAATGCAATGAAGTTGCTCTATGACACTATAAAACAACAAGGCATATCTATAAAACATATAGTTACGGCAAGTGCTATTGGTGTATATCCACATTCACTTACCCGTTACTATCAGGAAAATTTCACTGAATTTGATAACAGTTTTTTATCAGATGTTGTAATTAAATGGGAAGAAGAAGCTTCTCGTTTTGAAAATCTGAATATCTTAATATCCAAGGTTAGAATTGGCATTGTGTTGTCAAAAAGAGGAGGGGCATTATCAAAGTTAGTAGCACCAGTCAAATATGGATTGGGTAGTGCCTTTGGTCGTGGGGATCAATGGCAATCTTGGATTCATATCGAAGATTTGGCCTTCTTATTTTTACATGTAATTAAACATGAACTTAAAGGAGTTTACAATGCTGTGGCTCCCAATAGCGTCACACAAAAAGATTTTATCCAAACTCTAGCAGAGGTCCTTAAAAGACCTGTTTTCCTACCTGCAGTACCGAGCTTTGTTTTGAAATTCATCCTAGGAGAGATGAGCACACTCATTTTAGGAAGCCAGCGAGTGAGCTCAAAAAAAATTGAAAGTACTGGTTTTTCTTTTAGATATCATCATTTAGATAATGCTCTTGAAGATTTATTACAAAAGAAAAGTAACACGTAATCCACACCTAGTTTTAATCATAAAAAAAAACCACTCGATGAGAGTGGTTTTTGTATTGCGATTATGTGTTAAGATTGTGAAACTTTAATCGTTAATATAAGCTCTATCTCGTCATTGATAAATTTATCACCTAAATTATCAAAAAAGGATTTTGAACCATATTTCACGTTCCACTTTGATCGATCAATTGTAAAAGCTTCACTTGTCAAAGTTACAGTTGTTCCATTTTTGACCATCGTCACTGGAAACGTAACGTTGTTTTCAACATCCTTGAGCTTTAAGTTTCCTGAGAGCGTGTTAACACCATTTTCTAAAGCGTACCCCGTAATACTAAAGGAGGCACTCGCGAAACTTTCAACATCAAAAAAGTCTGCACTTTTCAAATGCCCTTCAAGTCTTTCAGATCCGTCATCATCTTTGATTGAAGTCATGTCAATTATAAAAGTGCCACTTTCTATTTGGTCTTTATTAATAGTCAAATTACCAGAGTCAATTTGTATCGTGCCAGAGTGTGTACCTGTAGGTTTGAATCCAGTCCATTGAATGACTGATTCAGTCACATTCGCTTTATATTTTGTTGAATTGCTTTCAGAGGTGGCAACGTTAAGGGCGTCTTTAGTAATGGCTTTCTCTGCTTTGTTTTTACAACCTAAGAAGGCGATAGTGATGAGGGTTAAAATAGTTATTTTGTGCAACATAGTTTCAATATTATGATGAGTTAATTTTCGTTCAAAATTAATTAACCATAACTCATTTATTGTTAAAAAAATATCAAAATATTTAATGACATTTTGACATTTATATCATAATGGCAGTACTTTTGACAATAATTTGAAAAGACAATTCAATATTAGTGTTATATCACCATGGGTAAGAAAAATAAAAAAAAAGAGACTAGCGATAAGTCAACGAGTAAAGGTAATGTTAATGAAGCAGTGAAAAATGACGTTGATAATGGCACCACAGAGGAAAAATTACAAGGAGAATTAAAAAATGAAAATGATAAATTTTTAAGACTGTTTGCTGAATTTGAAAACTACAAAAAACGAACAAATAAAGAGCGAATAGAGCTTTTCAAAACAGCAAGTATGGATGTGATGGTGTCACTTCTACCTATCCTAGATGACTTTGAACGCGCTTTAAACCACATTGATGAGGATAAAGAAGCAGAAGATTTAAGAAAAGGAGTGATGTTAATTTATCAGAAATTACTATCGACTCTTGAACAAAAAGGGTTATCTGTAATGAAAATTGAAAAGGGTGATGCGTTTAATGCAGATGATCATGAGGCAATAACTCAAATTCCAGCTCCAGAAGATAACTTAAAAGGTAAAATCATAGATATTATAGAGAAAGGCTACAAACTTGGTGATAAAGTAATACGTTTTCCTAAAGTTGTTATTGGTCAATAAAAAAACAGTCAAATGGCAAAACAAGATTATTACGAAATATTAGGGATTAGTAAAGGTGCTAGTGCAAGTGAAATTAAGAAGGCATATCGAAAAATGGCTCTCAAGTACCACCCTGACAAAAACCCCAACAATAAAGAGGCGGAGGAAAGTTTTAAAAAAGCTGCTGAGGCCTACGAAGTTCTGAGTGATTCAGATAAAAAGGCACGCTATGATCAGTTTGGTCATCAGGCTTTTGAAGGGGGTGCTGGCGGCTTTGGTGGAGGTATGAACATGGATGATATCTTTAGCCAATTTGGAGATATATTTGGTGGTGCTTTTGGAGGCGGTGGTGGTTTCTCGGGCTTTGGAGGTCAAAGACAAAGAGTTGTAAAAGGGAGTAATTTACGAATTCGAGTAAAATTATCTCTTGAGGAAATTGCCAATGGTGTTGAAAAGAAAGTAAAAGTAAAAAGAAAAACAAAAGCACCAGGAACTACCTACAAAACATGCTCTACTTGTAATGGTACGGGTCAAGTAACTCGTATTGCAAATACGATATTGGGACGTATGCAAACAGCATCGCCTTGTACAACCTGTGGTGGTGCAGGTGAAATGATTGATAAAAAACCAGCGGGGTCTGATTCACAGGGATTAATATTGAATGAAGAAACAGTTTCTATAAAAATTCCAGCCGGTGTTGTTGATGGAATGCAATTAAAGGTGTCAGGTAAAGGTAATGACGCTCCAGGGAATGGTATATCTGGTGATTTGTTGGTAGCAATAACTGAGCAAAATCATCCTAGCTTGCAACGGGAGGGCGATAATTTACATTACGATTTGTATGTCAGTATACCAGACGCTGTACTTGGGTCTTCAACCGAAATCGATACTGTTACAGGTAAGGTTAGAATAAAAATTGATGCTGGTGTACAGTCAGGTAAGATTTTACGATTAAGAGGGAAGGGAATTCCGAGCATTAATGGTTATGGAAAAGGTGATTTATTAGTTCATGTCAATGTATGGACTCCCAAAACATTAGACAAAAAACAAAAAGAGTTTTTTGAAAATATGAAAAATGATGAGCATTTTAAACCAAAACCAGAAAGTTCGGATAAGTCGTTTTTTGAGAAAGTAAAAGATATGTTTTCATAAATTTTAAAAACATATATTGGACAAAAATTAAGTGTTCAAATGTGTCTCGAAATAGAAAGTAATCAACATGATTTTCTGTTAATAAAATAAAAAATAGTATATTTGATTTACCGCTGTTTTTAACAGTGGTAATTTTTCTTTTTCATAGCAATTTTTTCCCATCCTTAATTCATTTTGAGGGTGGGTTTTGTTTTTTTATCAAATCTTACATTAATTATGAATGATGCTGTAACATTTAATATCTTAGCGAGACCAATCTTATTATAATATTTATTTTTATGAAGCATTTATTAGTGACGAAATCAGTCTCTAAAAGTTTTGGAAATTTCAAAGCTTTAAATGACGTCTCAATTGAGGTCCCTACCAGAAGTATTTTTGGACTACTTGGACCAAATGGAGCTGGCAAAACAACATTAATAAGGATTATTAATCAAATTACTATGCCAGATTCTGGAAGTGTTTTATTAGACGGAGAACTTTTACAACCTGATGATATTCAGTATATAGGTTATCTCCCTGAGGAGCGCGGTTTATATAAATCCATGAAAGTAGGTGAACAAGCTTTATACTTGGCGCAACTCAAAGGAATGAGCAAAGCAGAGGCCAAAAAACGCTTAAAGTATTGGTTTGATAAACTTGAAATTGGAGATTGGTGGGACAAAAAAATTCAAGAGCTTTCCAAAGGGATGGCTCAAAAAATACAATTTGTAGTGACCGTTTTACACCAACCAAAACTATTAATATTTGATGAGCCTTTTTCAGGATTTGATCCGATCAATGCAAACTTGATAAAGGACGAAATACTGCAACTTAGAGATGAAGGATCCACGGTTATTTTTTCAACTCATAGAATGGAGTCTGTTGAGGAACTGTGTGATCACATTGCTCTTATTCACAAGTCCAATAAGATTTTAGAAGGACCATTACAAGATATCAAAAAAACCTATAAGACACATACTTTTGAGGTTGGTTTGGTTACAGATAATGAAGATAGATTGAAAGAAATTATTCAGCAAAATTTTGAAATTGTGCAGGCAGATTTTAAGTCGTTAAATGATGACCTGAAATTAAATATCAAGCTAAAACCAAATGAAACATCAAATGATTTATTATCTTTTTTAACTCAAAAGGCAGAAGTCAATCACTTTATTGAGTTAATTCCTACTGCAAATGATATTTTTATTCAAACCATAAAAAATTATTGATAATGAACCACCTACCACTTATTATTAAAAGAGAATATTTAACTAAAGTTAAAAATAAATCGTTCATTATTATGACTATTTTGAGTCCAATCATATTGATGGCTCTTTTTGCTGTAGTTGCTTATTTATCTCAATTAAACAACAATAAAGAACGTACCATTTCTATATTGGATGAATCTGGTCAAATTAGTGTCATTTTCAAAAATACAGAAAACACAAAGTACACTATGTTAGAAGACATGTCTTTGAAAGAAGCCAAAGACTTGGTAGAATTAAACGGTAATTATGGTTTGTTGCATATTCCAAATAATACAAATTTAGATAACATTGCTCAGGACATTCGTTTTTACTCTGAAGATACGCCTTCGTTAACGGTGATCTCAAGACTTGAGAGTAAGTTGGAGAAAAAAATTACTGATTTAAAATTACAACAAGCGGGTGTTGACATTGCACAAATTAAAGCTTCAAAAACTTATATTGATGTCGTACAGGAAAGCTATCAAGGCGAGAAAACCTCTAAAATGGATAATGTGATAAAATTGGCATTTGGTGGCTTTGCAGGATATTTACTATTTATGTTTATTATCATTTATGGTAATATGATTATGAGAAGTGTAATTGAAGAGAAAACTAGCAGAATTATTGAGGTTATTATTTCTTCTGTCAAACCAATTCAGCTAATGATGGGTAAAATTATCGGAACTTCTTTGGCAGGAATAACTCAATTTGTTATTTGGATTGTTTTAGGAGGAGTTTTAATGACTGTCGTATCGATAGTATTTGGAATTAATGTTGCCGAAATGCAAACACCCCAGCAGGAGATTATGCAACAAGCTGCACAATCTGTGGAAACTAATGAAATGCAAAATTTGATTTCTGCTATTTATCATCTTCCCATGACTAACTTAGTCGTCGCGTTTATTTTATTTTTTATTGGAGGCTATCTTTTATACAGTGCCCTTTATGCGGCGATAGGAGCTGCTGTGGATAATGAAACTGATACACAGCAATTTATGTTGCCTATTCTGATGCCCCTAATATTAGCGGTGTATGTTGGAGTTTTTACGGTTATTGAAGACCCTCACGGCACAGTATCCACAATTTTTTCATTTATACCACTAACCTCACCAGTTGTGATGCTTATGAGAATTCCTTTTGGTGTCCCTATTTGGCAGCAATTGTTGGCTCTTGGTATACTAATTGCTACGTTTATTGTTATTGTTTGGTTTGCAGCAAAAATTTATCGAGTAGGCATATTAATGTATGGTAAAAAACCGAGCTACAAGGAGCTTTATAAATGGTTGAGGTATTAAAGGATAAATGAAAAACATAAAAGACTTATTAAACATATCATTTAATTTGACGCAAGGTGTTGAGATATCGATTCAAGATATTTTAATTTTAATTGTTGTTTTAATCATAGCCAATGTTCTTCTTCGTTTGATTCGAAAATTGATGACAAGAAGAATGCCAGATGATGATAAGTTAAAATTTAAAGCTGTTTTTTCATATGGTAAATGGTTCGTCTATGTCATTATTTTTTTAATTACTCTGCACTCAGTTGGTGTCAATGTGACGGGTGTATTCGCTGCTTCAGCAGCACTTCTTATAGGTATAGGTTTGGCATTACAAACACTGTTTCAAGATATTATCTCTGGGATATTTATTTTAGTGGATCAAACAGTTCATGTTGGTGATATTATAGAAATAGAAGGAAAAGTTGGTCGCGTTGAAGAAATAAAGCTGAGGACAACAAGAGCAACAACAGCAGACAATAAAGTACTGGTGATTCCCAATCATTTGTACTTAACCAACAGTCTTTATAATTGGACTCAAAATGGTGCTATAACTAGAGAAAGTGTGACGGTAGGTGTTGCATACGGCAGTGATATTCGTTTGGTAGAACAATTGTTGTTACAGGCAGCAGGTAACCATGTCCGTGTTTTGTCAAAACCTTTGCCAACCGTTTTATTTACAGATTTTGGAGATAGTTCATTAAATTTTAAACTAGTTTTTAGTTTGGAAGATAGTTTTAATGCAAGATTTACACAAAGCGATATTAGATTCGAAATAGATAAACTATTTAAAGAGCATAACATAACAATACCATTTCCACAACGAGAAGTTCACTTATACAAACAATAATTAAGTATAAATTATGTCAAAAATATTAGTCATTGAAGATGAGGCAGCTATCAGACGAGTTCTGATAAAAATATTATCAGAGGAAAATGAAAGTTATCAAGTAGAGGAAGCCGAAGACGGATTAGTGGGGATAGAGAAGGTTAAAAATGATGATTATGATCTCATTTTATGTGATATTAAAATGCCAAAAATGGATGGTGTTGAGGTCCTTGAGGCTGTTAAAAAAATTAAGCCTGAAATTCCAATTGTTATGATTTCGGGACATGGTGACTTGGATACTGCAGTCAACACCATGCGATTAGGTGCTTTTGATTATATTTCAAAACCTCCTGATTTAAATCGGCTACTTAATACGGTTCGAATTGCACTTGACAGAAAAGAACTTGTTATTGAAAATAGACTTTTGAAGAAAAAAGTTAGTAAGAATTACAGAATGATTGGCGAAAGTAAAGCCATAACTCACATAAAGGAGATTATTGAAAAAGTTGCTGGAACTGATGCCCGTGTACTAATTACTGGTCCAAATGGTACAGGAAAAGAGTTAGTGGCTCATTGGTTACACGAAAAAAGTACACGTTCAAAAGGAGCACTGATTGAGGTGAATTGTGCTGCCATTCCTTCAGAACTTATCGAGAGCGAGCTTTTTGGACACGTCAAAGGGGCTTTTACAAGCGCTAATAAGGACAGGGCGGGTAAATTCGAAGCAGCAAATGGAGGTACAATATTTTTAGATGAAATTGGTGACATGAGCTTATCTGCACAAGCAAAAGTATTACGGGCTCTTCAAGAAAGCCGAATACAAAGAGTAGGGAGTGATAAAGACATAAAGGTTAATGTGCGTGTGGTCGCAGCGACTAATAAAAATTTAAAAAAAGAAATTCAAGAGGGAAATTTTAGAGAAGATTTATATCACAGACTAGCCGTCATATTAATCAAGGTACCGTCGTTAAATGATAGACGTGAAGACATTCCATTGCTCATTGATTATTTTTCAAGAAAAATAGGAAGTGAGCAAGGTACCGTCAAAAAAGATTTTTCTAAAAGTGCAATAAAATTATTACAAGCTTATGATTGGACAGGAAATATACGAGAATTGAGAAATGTTGTGGAACGACTGATTATTTTGGGAGAACAAGAAATAAGTGAAAGTGATGTCAGATTATTTGCCAGTAAATAGTCTTTGTTTTATAAATTAAAAGAGACGTTTATTCCTGTTTGAATGTCAGGATTATTGTTGACCGTCAAATCTTGTTGTAAATAAAAAGTTGTTGTGAGTTTTTTTTCTACGGAGTACATGAAAGTCCAATAATTATTGTTCTTGTATAAATTGGAGATTCCTGAATTCCAAGATTTAAAAGAAACACCATTTTTTGTTGGTATTAAATAATTAAATTCACTTTTTTTGTTTAGACTAGTTTGAAAATAAAAGTCTATTCCGATGCGATGCTTGGTAGGTTTCTTTGTTCTAAAAGTTAATTCAGTGATTGCTTCAAGGTAACCAATAAATCGATTATTATTAAATTCTATATTAGCTTGTTTCAATGTGATAACATTTGTTCTAGATGTTCCAAGACTAAGCCCTACATTCAATTTTTTTTGATTTTTAATATTGAAAACTTTCAGGAGGTTAGTTGAAATCCCAAGATCTACAGAACGATTGTATTTTGACGTATTTACACCAGCATGTGTTCCAAAATTCATATAAGTAATGTTCTTGGCGGCGTGATTGTTACTTAAATAGTAATAATAACTAAATTCAAAACCACTTAATATTATGTTCCCAGCTTCAATATTAAGTACATTATCGTTTTGATCTTTATACCTTATTTTCCCTTCATTTAATCCATAAAGTTTTCTGTCAAAGGGATCATTCCCGCCAGCAATATTATCATGAAAAAACTCTATTGTTTCATCATTCGTTATTAATGAAAAAGGTAATTTTCCTTTTGTTAAAAGAAATGTTCTGATGCCAATTTTTAATTCACTGTTACGACCTACTGGCATTGTTGCATGAACTTTCATTCCTTTAAGAACACCATCATTTTGCACCTCAATTGATTTGGCGTTCAAGGTATCTACATCGACTGTAAACTCTCTAGCATGCCACGGAAATTGGCTTACAAATAAACGATCATTTGGATTGTTTGGGAGGTATCCAACAACCGGTGGCGACCAAATATTAGCGCTCGATATTTGCATGTCAAAAGAGATGCTTTTTTGTGCATTTGATTTAAAATTTCCTTCCCATCTGGAAAAAAAAACACCGTATGGATGTGATGCTATAAGACTTGGCTTAACAATTTTTTGAGTAAACATTAATGAGGTCGAATCAACCACGGTTCGTTGTGAGTGTATGCTGTTTAAAAAACATAAAGTAAGAACAAATAAATATTGATTTAAAAAAGCAATAATAGATTTCATGATCTTTTTATAATGGCATTCAAATTTTATTTTTTTTAGTTACTTCTGAGTTTCTCATCATATTTATCAAATCAAAATTGTGTAACGATGGTTATTGCCGTAAAAACTATTTTGGTTGTCAACCACTATCGAAAAATAATCTAAATATGCAGTTTTACCTAATTACATAGAGTTATTATTAATCAGTTTAAAAAGTCAAATATTTATATATTTTGATAAATATGCTAAAGTATTGCTCCAAACAAATTTAATTTGAAGTTGATTATAAGATAATCATACTTTATATTTAATGCGTTCTTACATTTTAATTAAAAACTTAATGAATCATGAAATATGTCTTTTTTCTTTTATATGGTGCTTTTACATTACAGTTGACCTCTCAAACTGACACTGAAGTTATTCGAAACATTTACAGTTACTCTTTAAGTAACGGACAAAGTTATCAGTGGCTTGATCATTTGTCAAATCAAATAGGAAGTCGTTTGTCGGGTTCTTTAGGTGCCGAAAGAGCTGTGGCATACACAAAGGAAGAATTGCAAAAATTAGGCCTAGATAAAGTTTGGTTACAACCTGTGATGGTTCCAAAATGGGTGAGAGGTAATCCAGAATTCGCTTATATTGAAACAGCGCCTGGAGAAACACTTTCTGTAAATATTTGTGCCCTTGGCGGATCTGTTTCTACACCTCTTCAAGGACTAAAGGCGCAAGTCGTTGAAGTTCAAGGATTAGATGAATTGGAATTATTGGGACGTGAAAATATAGCAGGTAAGATTGTATTTTTTAATCGTCCTATGGATGAAACTCTAATACATACTTTTAGAGCCTATGGAGGTTGCGTTGATCAACGAGGATCAGGAGCAAAAGAGGCGATAAAATATGGGGCAGTTGGTGTTGTTGTACGATCTATGAATTTACGCCTAGATGATTTCCCACACACTGGCTCTACAAATTATGGAGATACTCCGGTAAATAAGCGTATTCCTGCTGCTGCAATCAGTACCAATCATGCAGAATTATTAAGTAGTATGCTTAAGATGGATAAAAATTTAAAATTTTATTTTAAGCAAAATTGTAGACAATTGCCCGATGTCCAGTCGTACAATGTTATTGGTGAAATAAAAGGAACTGAATTTCCAAACGAAATCATTGTTGTTGGTGGACATCTTGATTCATGGGATTTAGGTGATGGATCTCATGACGACGGCGCTGGTTGTACTCAGTCAATGGATGTTATTCGCATTATAAAAAAATTAGGAATAAAGCCAAAAAGAACTATTCGAGTTGTCATGTTTATGAACGAGGAAAATGGCATGAGAGGAGGGAACAAGTATGCTGAAATTGCTAAACAAAAATCGGAAAATCATGTATTTGCATTAGAAAGTGATTCAGGAGGTTTTACACCACGAGGATTTTCTTTCGATGCCGATGACACAAGTTTTAATCAAATATTGAATTGGAAAACACTGTTTGATCCTTATTTGATTCACTATTTTGAAAGAGGAGGTAGTGGCGCTGACATTGGACCGCTGAAAGACGGGACTGTTGTATTGGCAGGTTTACGTCCAGACTCACAGCGATATTTTGATTATCATCATGCTGCCAATGATACATTTGAGGCTATTAATAAGCGTGAATTAGAACTAGGTGCGGCAACAATGACAGCATTAGTGTATTTAGTTGATAAGTATGGTTTTAATGATATTAAAAATACGCCTCAAATTAAAAAATAGAACGTTATCATATATCACAATGACTAAGAATTTAATAGTACCGTTAATTATTTTGGATGTTATTACCAAGGACTTGGCACTTCATAGCTACAATTAATTTCCTGCAATTGGGGTTCCAAAAATTCCTACGGCCAATTCGATCCAGGTCAAAAAAAGTATCGTAATGATTAAAGTAACCAAAATCACTTTAATTTTTGGATATTTAGCTGTTTTTAGTACCACTAAAATTAATTGTGTTACACTAAAAATAATAATTCCAGCTAGAATAAAATCAGCCATGCTCCAAATAACGCTATCGGTAAATTGCATCGCAATCAATGGGATTGACAATAGTAAGATCACAATAATAACGCCAATTAAGATTGGATGATTTTTCATACGATTAAACTATTTCAAATAAGTAAGCATATTAAAAATGACATATTAAAATTCAAAATTGTTAAGATGACTTAGATTTGAAATATGTTATTAATATCCTATGGCTGCACCTTCAGGTCGTGAGGAGTCAGCCGCTCCCGTAATTATTTTTGTTTTTGGATCAATTGTAATACCCATCAACGCTCCAAGTCCATTGGTTGCACGTACTTTATGTCCCATAAGCTCAAGTTCTTTTCTAGTGTCTGGTGACATCAAATATTTTTCAAAAACTAAAACATCTGGTGACCATTGATGATGAATTTTCATTGCTTCGATGGCTTTATCAATGCGCATATCGAATTCTAGAACATTGAGAGTAGTTTGAAAAACAGTGTTGATGATGGTCCGTCCTCCCGGACTTCCGATAATTAAGTAGGGTTTTCCGTCCCTAGCAACGATGGTTGGTGACATACTCGATAGCATTCTTTTTTGTGGTGCCACTAAATTTGGTTTTGTCCCAATTTGCCATCCAGAGGTTGTAATTCCTGGAACAGGGTTAAAATCTCCCATCTCATTATTAAAGATAAATCCCAGAGCTTTCGATCCCATTTTGACTCCGTAACTGTTTTCTAATGTGTAGGTTACAGAAACTGCATTTCCTGACTTGTCAAGAACAGAAAAATGAGTCGTATTTTTGCCATCATAAATTTGACCAAATTTTGAAGAATCACTCACTGAGGCTTTCTCCATATTTAGATTTTTAAATCGATTTTTTGCATGTTTTTTTGAAATTAAGCGCTCTAATGGCATGTCGAGGTTAAAATCAGGATCTCCCAAAAACTCAGCTCTGTCTGCAAATGCCCTTCTCATAGCTTCCGTTAAAATATGGACATATTCCTTTGAATTAAATTCAATAGTGTCCCAATTGACTAATTCCATGATGTTCATCATTTCTATCAAGGCAATGCCACCAGAACTTGGCGGTGGCATGCCGTAAATGTCAAAACCTTTATACGTTCCAATTATTGGTTTTCGTTCAATAGCCTCGTATTTTTCCAGATCTTCTGTGGTTATAATGCCTCCATTTGCGCTCATATATGTTGCTATTTCCTCAGCGATGTCACCTTTGTAAAAACCATCTCTACCATTATCTCTAATTTTCTTTAAAGTATTGGCCAAAGCCTGTTGTTTCCAAATTTCATTAGGTTGTGTTAACTCTCCTTTTTTATTGTCAAAATAGGAGGACATGAAAGGAAATTGATCTGATGCTTCTTTAAAACGTTGTCCAGCTCGATATAAATTCCAATTAAAAATAAACCCTTGTTCTGCAAGATTGATGGCAGGCTGAACTAATTTTGACCAAGGAAGCTTACCATACTTTTGATGTGCCAAAAAAAGCCCTGCAACTGTACCTGGAACGCCAGTTGCAAGTAATCCTTTATGATTACTGTTGTTTTTTATGTTTCCGTTTTCATCAAGAAACATTGTTTTAGATGAAGCTAACGGTGCTTTTTCTCTAAAATCTATGGTGGTAGTTTCACCATTAGAGTTCATGAACACCATGAAACCACCTCCACCAATATTGCCAGCTGTTGGATGAGTTACAGCTAGAGAAAATGCAGTAGCAATGGCGGCATCTACGGCATTTCCACCTTGCTTCAAAATATGGATACCGGTTTGAGATGAAATTTTACTTGCAGAAACGACCATCCCATTTTTAGCATAAGTTTGAGCCTTTATACTGGTTATGCTTATAATTGATAACAGGGTTAGAGCAAAAAATAGAGAGTGTTTGATACTTGTTTTCATAGTGTTTAATTTTGAAAAATAGGATTCTTAAGGATGATCCTTTAATTATGACTGGCTGACTAATTAAAACATTCTTAATGTTAGAGTTTATTAACTGTTTTTCTAATTTCAACTAAATTAATAAGTAATTGTTCAAGCTTGTCTAAGTGTAGCATGTTGGCACCATCACTTTTGGCATTCGTAGGGTCAAAATGTGTTTCGATAAATAGGCCATCAACATTATTGACAATTCCAGCTCGAGCAATTGTTTCAATCATGTCAGGTCGCCCACCTGTGACTCCAACAGTTTGATTTGGTTGTTGTAGAGAATGAGTAACATCTAAAATTGTAGGTGCAAATTTTCGCATTGTTGGAATACCTCTGAAATCAACAATCATATCTTGATATCCAAACATAGTGCCTCTATCTGTAATCCAAGCGTTATTATTCCCGGCATCATTTACTTTTATTACCGCGTGCTTCATTGCCTCAGGGCTCATAAATTGACCTTTCTTTAGATTAACAATTTTACCTGTTTTAGCTGCAGCAACCACCAAATCTGTTTGACGTACAAGAAATGCGGGAATTTGTAAAACATCTACATACTGAGCTGCTTTTTCTGCATCATTAATTTCATGAATGTCTGTCACTGTCGGGACATCTAATAGTGTTGATAATTGTTTTAAAATTTCTAAAGCTTTATCGTCACCAATACCCGTGAAACTGTCAATTCGACTTCTGTTAGCTTTTTTAAAACTGCCCTTAAATACAAATGGAATTTTTAATTTATCGGTAATGTTAAGAATTCGTTCCGCAATTTCTATTGCCATTTTTTCACCTTCAATTGCACACGGTCCTGCTAAAAGGAAAAAATTATTGGATGCTGAATGTTTTATTTTCGGAATTGTCTGTAAGTTCATTTGTTCGTTTTATAAAGGGACAAAGATACATAATTTAGAGGCTTTGTTTCAAGTGTGATATCTCCTTAAAGATGCTGGAGCGATTGTTTGTTGGTTACATCATTCAATATGCTTAAATTGAATAAATTAGTTTCCAAGTCCAGTAATTTTTTTTAAACGAAGTTTAGGTGTTATTAGTTTGATATTTGTGAAATTCGATTAAATCATAAAATTAAGCGTACATTTGCACGCTTAAAATATGGCTTTATTATGGCTCAAATAAAAAACATTGCAATTATCGCTCACGTTGATCACGGTAAAACAACCTTGGTTGATAAAATTATGTACCACTGTCAACTGTTTAGAGAAAATGAAAATACAGGAGATTTAATCTTGGACAACAACGACTTGGAAAGAGAACGAGGAATCACAATTACCTCAAAAAATGTCTCTGTTGTTTATCGAGATACCAAAATTAATATCATTGATACACCGGGACACGCTGATTTTGGAGGTGAAGTAGAACGTGTACTAAACATGGCTGATGGTGTATTATTATTAGTTGATGCTTTTGAGGGGCCAATGCCACAAACTCGATTTGTTCTGCAAAAAGCAATTGATTTGGGGTTAAAACCTTGTGTTGTAATTAATAAAGTTGACAAAGAAAATTGTACCCCAGAAGAAGTTCACGAAAAAGTATTTGACTTGATGTTTGAACTTGGTGCTGAAGAGTGGCAATTAGATTTTCCTACTGTTTATGGTTCAGCAAAAAACAATTGGATGAGTGATGATTGGCAACAGGAAACAGATAATATTGAACCACTATTAGATATGGTAATTGAGCATATCCCTGAGCCTGAAATTCAACGAGGGAACACACAGATGCTAATTACCTCGTTAGATTTTTCATCTTTTACTGGACGTATTGCTATTGGTCGTTTAACGAGAGGTTGTCTGAAAGTTGGTCAACAAATTTCATTGGTTAAAAGGGATAGAAGTATTGTGAAATCTAAAATAAAAGAGTTGCACACTTTTGAGGGTCTTGGTCGTAAAAAAATTGATGAGGTTCATGCTGGTGATATTTGCGCTATTGTTGGTCTAGAGGGTTTTGAAATTGGTGATACAGTTGCAGATGTAGAAAATCCTGAAGCACTTAAAACAATCGCTATAGACGAACCAACCATGAGCATGTTATTTACAATTAATGACTCTCCGTTTTTTGGAAAAGATGGTAAATATGTAACCTCAAGACATATCAAAGATCGTTTAAATAAAGAATTAGAAAAGAATTTAGCTTTACGTGTTCAAGACACGAACAGTGCTGACAAGTTTTTGGTGTTTGGACGAGGTGTATTGCATTTGTCTGTGCTAATTGAAACCATGCGTCGCGAAGGCTATGAATTACAAATAGGTCAGCCTCAAGTTATTATCAAAGAAGTTGATGGAGCGAAATGTGAGCCAGTTGAGGAGATGACGATTGATTTACCAGAGAGTGTTTCAGGCAAGGCGATAGAAATGGTGACGATGCGTAAGGGCGAAATGATGAGTATGGAAGCAAAAGGAGATCGTATGATCTGTGAGTTCATAGTGCCTTCTCGTGGAATCATAGGTTTGCGAAATCAATTATTAACTGCTACTGCCGGTGAAGCCATCATGGCCCATCGTTTTAAAGAGTATCAACCGATTAAGGGTGGTATTCCTGAGCGTCAAAATGGTAGCTTGGTATCAATGGAAAAAGGTACAGCCATACCTTACTCAATCGATAAGTTACAAGACAGAGGTAAATTTTTTGTTGATCCAGGTGAAGAAATTTATGAAGGTCAAGTAATTGGTGAGAACTCTCGTGGTGATGACATGACCATTAATATTACCAAAACAAAAAAATTAAGTAATGTTCGTTCGGCGGGTGCTGACGACAAAGCAAAAATTGTACCGGCCATTAAATTTTCATTAGAAGAAGCTCTAGAGTATATTCAAAAAGACGAGTATGTAGAGGTAACTCCGAGTCATTTGAGATTACGTAAAATATTTTTAAAGGAAGTTGATAGAAAACGAAACAAATCCCTTTAATAAAGACGTCCAAGTTTGAATACCACTGAACTAATAGGCTACTTAGCCATGATTTTATTGCTCATCTCATTTACGATGAAAGATCTTCGTAAGTTAAGGGCTATCAACTCGCTAGCTTGTGTTTTTTTTGTGATTTATGGGTTTATGTTGGCCATATCCTGGCCAATAATCATTTCTAATACTGCTATTTTTGGTGTTAACTTCTATTATTTATTTGTAAAGAAAAATTAGTACTTTCACGATATAATTAGAAATCTTAGCAGTCATTTTTTCGGTAGAGAAATATCATAGTCACCACAGGGACCTTTGGAATGCATTTGTTGCCTCATCTAAAAACGCAACATTTTTATTTCAACGTAATTTTATTGAATATCACCAAGATAGATTTGATGAACATTCTTACATTATTTACAAAAAGACCAAACCTTTTGCATTACTTCCTGCAAATAAAAATAAAAAGAAACTAATATCTCACCAGGGGTTAAGTTATGGAGGGTTAATTCTCCAACCTGATGCGAAGTTTAAAGATGTCTTAAATAGTTTTGTAACCCTTTTAGAACAAATAAATGACGATGGCTTCTCTAATTTAATAATTAAAACTATTCCTAAAATCTATCATGATTTACCATCTGATGAAATGGATTATTTACTCTTTAAAACAAAGGCTAATTTACTTCGACGAGATTTAAGTTCTGTTATTGAAACACAACGGTCACTAGAAATACAGTCATCTAATCGTAAAAGAGGATTGAAACGAGCTTTGAATGCAGAATTGGAGATACTTGAGTCTTTAGATTTTAAGATGTTTTGGAATGATATTTTAATACCAAATTTAAAGTCAAGACATCAAGTTACCCCAACTCACAGCCTAGAAGAGATAATAAAATTACATGCTTATTTTCCCAAAAATATTAGACAATTCAATGTCTTTAATAAGCAGACTCTGGTTGCAGGTGTTACTATTTTTGAATCAAAGCATGTGGCTCACGTTCAGTACATATCAGGCAATGATGAGAAACAAAAACTTGGTAGTCTTGACATGATTTTTGACCATTTAATAAATAACGTCTACAAAACTAAAAAGTATTTTGACTTTGGTATTTCTAACGAAAGTAGTGGGCACTTTGTAAATGAGGGCTTAATATCTTGGAAAGAATCATTCGGTGCTCGAAGTATCGCCATAGATACCTATAGCATAGATACTAAAAATCATCATAAATTAAGGGATACGTTGATATGATAAAATTTCAAGATTTACAATTGTTTAATTCGCAATTTGAAGATGAATTTATGCGAGTTTGTCAGCAATTTTTGCATTCTGGAAATTATATTTTAGGAAATCAGGTTGATAGATTTGAAAATTCTTTTGCTACTTATACTGGTGCCAAATATTGTATTGGCACTGGTACTGGTTTAGATGCTCTTTTTTTAATTTTTCAAGGTTATAAAAAGCTTGGAAAGTTAAAGGATGGAGATGAGGTTGTTGTTCCAGCGAACACTTACATAGCTTCAATTTTAGCCATTATTCACGCAGGTTTAGTTCCAGTATTTTCAGAGCCAAATAGTCACACCTTTAATATATCTGCTAAAAATATTGAAGACGCGATTACCTCGAAAACAAAGGCAGTTTTAGTTGTTCATTTGTACGGGCAACTGGCAGATATGACTGCAATCAATGCTGTTTCGAATAGCCACAATTTGTTGGTTATAGAAGATGCTGCTCAGGCTCACGGAGCGCGAGACAGCAGCGGATTTAGATCAGGTGATTTTGGTCATGCCGCAGGATTCAGTTTTTATCCAAGTAAAAACCTTGGTGCTTTGGGAGATGGGGGTGCTGTAACAACCAGCGATGAAGAACTATATAATGTTATTTATAAGCTTAGAAATTATGGAAGTTCGAAAAAATACATTGTTGATTTTCCCGGTTATAACTCCCGATTAGATGAAATTCAAGCTGCGTTTTTAAATATTAAATTACCGTTGTTGGATACGCATAATTCGAAACGAATTTCATTGGCAAAATTTTATACCGATTCAATTGATAATAAAAAAATACTTCTGCCATATTCAAAGGGTCATTTGGATCATGTATTTCATCAATTCGTTTTGCGTACAAAAGATAGGGATGGATTGCAAGAGTATTTAAAATTACATGGTGTTGAAACATTAATACATTATCCAGTACCGCCTCACAAACAACCTGGATTAATTAAATATAAAAGCTTAGATTTACCAATTACCGAAGAAATTCATGAGACAGTAATTAGTCTTCCAATTGGACCAACACTCAATAGGAGCGACTCAGAAAAGATAGTGGAACTACTTAACGCTTATTAATTGAAGAAAATAATTGATTACATAAATAATAAAGTTTTAGTAAGGGTTGTTTGGTTACACTCAGCAACAGTATTTACTAAAATTTTTGCTGGTTTTTTAACCACCAAATTTATTGCAATTTTTATTGGTGCTGAAGGATTGGCTTTAATAGGTAATTTAAGAAATTTCCTAACGTCTGTTCAGTCTTTCGCAACCCTAAATTTGTATAATGGGATTGTCAAGTTTATTGGAGAATTCAAAAACGACTTGACCAAACTCAGTAAAATCTTATCAACCGTTTATTACATTGGATTTGTATCCATGTTCTCAATAAGTTTGTTGTGTTATTTTAATTCAGATTTCATAAATGATATCATTTTTTCAGATCGTTTTAATTACGGCTACGTTATAAAAATATTGGCTATTGCACTACCCTTTTACGCTTTGAACATGTTTAGTTTTTCAATAATGAATGGGTTCGCCAAGTATAAGTTTTTGATGATTATCAATATAATCGGGCAAATAATGGGACTTTGTGTTACCCTAATTTTAATTTGGCAGGATAAGATAGATGGTGCATTAGTATCTGTGGTGATTTCTCCATCATTAATTTTCTTGATTACTGTGGTTGGGATCGTTAATAGACGAAATTTTATTTCGCATCTAAAAGTCTCGAATATCGATTTTCAATTAATAAAAAAGTTAAGCCCTTTTTCATTAATGGCTATTGTTTCTGGTTTTGCACTGCCATTTGTTATGATCGCGATTAGGAATTATATCATTAAAATTGAAGGCATGGAAGCGGCTGGATATTGGGAAGCGATGAATAGAATTTCTGTTTATTATTTAATGTTCGTCAATTCAATTATGACGTTATATTTTCTTCCACGTTTCCAAGAAATAGAAAATAAAAAAGAATTTAGGAAGGAAGTTTTTGATTTTTATAAAACGATGATTCCTGTTTTTGCAATGGGGTTATTGGCGATATATTTATTAAGAACGTTTATCATTACATTATTTTTAACAGATGAGTTTGCACATGTAGAGGCGTTGTTTGGTTGGCAATTGCTTGGTGATTTGGTAAAGGTATTGGCTGTAGTGATTGCCTACCAGTTCATAGCAAAAAAGATGCTGGTGCATTTCATTATTACTGAACTTTTTCTAGTTGTCATGTTATATGTAAGTAGTATTTATTTTATTGATTTGTTCGGTGTAAAAGGTGCAAATATTGCACATTTTGTGAGTTATGTCTTTTATTACATTATTATTTTGATGATTTTTGGCAGTTCATTATTTGGCATACTGCCAGATGATGATGAGTTAATTCATTAAGATTTTGACCATAGCAGTTTTCTGAAATAAATATTCATAAGTGTAAAATGAATACAATATGCTGTAAAATAGGCTATACCAACTCCAATGAAACCAAAATGAAGGACGAAAACATAGGAGAGTGCGCTAAATACAAGAGCCCATTCAATTTGAAATAAAACAAAGATGTTCGTTTTTGCTTTGGCTATAAGAATATTTCCAAGTACCCATGCATTAATTTTTATAATATCGCCAAGCAATTGCCACCCAATTAAAATAGATATTAAATAAAATTTCTCATCCAAAAGAGTATTTACTACAAAATCTCTCAAGACATAAACAGAGAGCGTGATCAATACGATGACTGGAAACATAAATTTCCAAACCTTAAATACTTCGGTTCTTAACTCTGACGCTTGTAAATTTGAAAAGGTAGGAATTAGGTAAAATTTAAAAGTTGTGGTAAGAAATAATAAATACATTGCAGAAATTCGCCACATACCTTCCCAGGAACCAGCGTGACTTTGGTCAAATTCATGTGACAAAAAGTTTCTCACAAAGTACGTTGCTGAAATCAAACAGATTGGTGCGGCAATTGCCATTATTGAATATTTCGATAGTTTTTTAAATTGATTTAGATTGAAAGAAGAAAAAAGTAACGTTAACTGAAAGGGCTTATAGATTAACAAGATAATTACTGTTATTAAAAATGCAAGAAATTGATTTATTGCGAACGCATAAAGAGCTCCTTTAATATCAAAATTAAGAATAAGAAAAACCATAATAATGGCTCCGAGAATGGCACTAATTGCGTTTATTAAGACATAAACTTTAACACGCCCTAAGCCATTAAGGATAGTTAAAAAAAGTGTTTGAATAGAAACACTGACTATTGAAAACCCCAAAACAATTAAAAAGTTGGCGTAGTCTGTATTTTTGAAAAGGTAGTATGACAAGGACTCGTTAAACATTAACAATACAAACAGAACAATTACTGAAAAGTAGAAGTGAATTTTAAAACTGGTTCCAAGAATAGCTTTGAATTGTGTCTCATCATGATGATATTGAGCTGTGTATTTTATGGTGCCGTTTACAGTTCCTAGATTGCTGATAACGTGAGATACTTTTAAAAAATCTTTTAGCTGTCCCAATAAAAACATACCCTCAGTACTCAGATATACGGCCACAATTTTATTCGTTATTAATTTAGTGACTAAATTAATCGCTGTACCGATACCTGAAAAAAATGATGTTTTGAAAAAATTCATCTTTAGTTATTAAAATCACACCATCCATTGAATGCGTGTCCTGTTAGTTCTTTGAGTCTCTTGACATCATTTTCATAATAAGATTTAATCAATGATCTGTCCTGTTCACTAAGCTCTGGGTAACTTAGGGGTTTATGAGTCTTGAAAAATGTATTCGTTTGGAGTCTGTTTTTTAGATATACACGTTGTTTTTTTGATATTAAGTATTTTGAAAACTTGGTGATGGAGTATTTCCCAGCTAATATTTTACGATTTAAATGATAAAGTTTTGGATATTTTAATCTTACCGTGACATTAGATTTGATAGGACTTAATGTGGTTAACTCTGAAATTGACAAAAATGAAAAACAACTATTTATTGTTTTTAATGGATTAATTTTCAAATCTTCAAGAGTTATTATTTTAATATTTTTTGATTCGAAATTAGAGTAGAATGCCTCTAGCCAGTGAGCATATCTTCCAAAATGATAATAATAATTGGGAAGGTCTCCATAGTGTGAAAACTCCCTTTTTGCATCATTTGTAAAACTTGTTTTGAAACTCCTATTTTCTTGGCCTCTTCCTACGAGATACCAATAATGTGAATAACATCTATCGACAGGATTTCTCAAGATAAAAATAAATTTTGGAGATTTTTTGAAGTGTTTTCTTACACGTAAAATGAAATTTGAGTAGAACATGTATGATGTTGTTGACTCTCCAATTATTTTTGATTTTGAATTGTTAAATAAGGCATTGTAACGATTTATTTTTTCATCACTTGTATAATCGACACTATTCCAATAGACAGGTTCTTTTTTGCTAGACATAGTGACGTCTGGATGTAAATCTAATAATTGATGTAAGCTAGTTGTACCAGATTTGGCGGCACCGGGAATAAAAAGATTTGGTTGAATCGCTTCCATGTTGTTTAAAGATTACTAAAAAGACACCAATAAATTGCAAAAAAAACATGCAGAATATTATTGCATAATTGTAATATTAAGCTTTTCAATTGAATATGCTTATGTTTTAGCTTGTCCATTTTTTTAAATACTCATTTGAAATATGTCTATAATCATGTTCTTTCTCAATAAAAGCTCGAGCATTTTTTGAAATTTCTATGATTTTTTTTGGGTTATTGATTAACCACTCTAATTTTGAAACAATGTAGTCAGTATTTGGTAGTGCATTTATAACGACCTTTGTCTCGTCGACATTGTAATACTCTAACCATTCTTCTTCTGCCCCTGTAAAAACTACTTTGCCAATTGCCATTGCCTCAAGGGCATTATATCCTTGATCATAAGAATATACCTGATCTAATAAGATGTGACAACTTTCAAAGGCTTTCATGTAAGCCTCATAGGGTAAATCTTCTGATGCAATAATATCTACTTTGTTTTGATATTTATGTTTTATGATATTAAGGGCATCAGTGAAAAACTTATTTCCTTTCTTAATGGCATTATTTGTATTAATACCATGAAAAATAATAATCTTATCTCCAATTAGTAATTGTCTGTATTTCAAGGCATCGATATTAATTGGATTTGGAATTAATCCAAGATACTTCGGTGCCCCATTAAGTGGAATGTGGTAGTCCAAATCAGACGAGATGACACCTTTGATCTTACTAAATAAAAAGTTGTGTAATATTTTATTAGGGATTGAAACATATTTTAATATAAATTGATAATGGTTTTTTAGAGCTTTATTTTTAAAGTAGGGCGTTAAAATTGAATATTTTAGCTTTTTATCTAAAGCATATTTTACGCTTGTATAATCAGTTCCACAAGACAACAAAAACACGTGTTTATTTTGCTTAATTAATCTTGTTATGAGTTTGATTTCATGTTGAGGTGAGACTCGAAATGCTTGTTCATTTATAAGTTGTACAATATCAAATCCAGATAGGCTTGGTACTAGTTTATTGATGTTGTAGTAATATTCATGTTTATTTAGTTGAATGTCAAAAAATTTATCAAAAAACTTAGCAAATATTTTCAAGCCAGGTTTATCAAATATAGATGGTTTAATTAAGATATCGGAAGGGTATTTTTTAAAACCATCACCGGAACTAACTAAGACAACTTCATGTCCTAGTGCCGTTAAACCCTCCTTAAGAGAATTGTGAAGCCTGCTGTACTCACCAACCAATAAAATCTTCATTTAAATTTTATACATTTGTTTTCAAAGATAATTTTTAATGCTCAAAGCCACTAAAAAAAGTCATAATTTAGAAATACTTATCTCAACAATGAATAGAGCCTCGTTGTCATTTTTAAACAACATGCTCCCATCAATTAGCGATCCTAACATTAATATGCTTATTGTTAATCAAACAAATGAATCGTCAATTTTGGTGTCAAATTCAAATCATATAAAGGTTTTAAATACACTTGATAAAGGGTTGCCACAAAGTAGGAATTTAGCAATTGAGAATGCCTCTGCTGATATTTGTTTAATCGCTGATGATGACATTCATTATGTGAGCAATTTTAAGGAGATTATTCTCGATGCTTTTGAAAAATATCAAGAGGCAGATATTATAACATTTAAAATGACTAATCAAGATGGGCAGTTTTTTAGAGATTATAGAAATATCATTAAACATGACAAGAATACTATTAATACAGTAAATTCTGTGGTCATTGCGTTCAAATTAGAAAGTGTAAAAGGCAATGTTCATTTTAATAATAATTTTGGATTAGGTGCCCAATTTCAGGTAGGTAATGAATTTGTTTTTTTAAGAAATGCCATCAATGCTGGTCTTAAAATTTTTTTTGAGCCTAAAGTGATCTTATCACATCCCAACTTTAGTTCAGGACAAGACGGTGCAAGTGATAGAGTGATTTATGGAAGAAGTGCCTTGTATTATAAATATTATGGACTTAAAGCCTATGCCAAAATAGGAATAGATCTTATTATTACATCAATGCGAGGTAAATTAGCTCCTTCAAAAATTATCTCTAAATTCAGGGTCGGATTAAATGGAATAAACGATTACAAGCTACTCGTAATGAATGGAACGGAAATCAGATAAATCATTAAAAACACACACATGGATAACGTAAGGATTATTGAAATTCCTAAGATAATTGATGAGCAAGGTAGAGGTAAATTATCCTTTATCGAAAAGGATGTAATACCATTTAAAATAAAACGTGTTTATTATTTATATGATGTGCCTAGTGATGCTTATCGCGGAGGACATGCTCACAAAAAGCTTAAACAATTTATAATTGCTTTAAGCGGCAGTTTTGAGGTTTTGTTAGATGATGGTGAGTCAAAGCAAAAAATTATGCTTAATAAACCTAACAAAGGACTTTTAATTCCAACAGGTGTTTGGAGGGAACTAGATAATTTCTCATCTGGAGCAGTTTGTTTAGTGTTAGCCTCAGAGGAGTACGACGAAGAGGATTACATAAGAGATTATGAACAATTTACACAAGTATAATCTATTGGCTACATAAATATCCAAGCCTATACAAATCAAATAAGACAAGACTCGGTTCTTGACGAAATAAGTGTCGTTCTAATTTTGATTTTAGTTTCGTAAAAAACCATTTTAATGGTGTTTTAAGGCCTAATTTTACAATGACGTTGTAAGTTTTAAGAAGGCTGATATTATGTGCCGGTAACATTTGTAATTTTGACGCTGTATATAATGCTTTTACTGCATTTTGGGTTTTTTTTAGAAATTCTTCATTCTTGTCCAGACCTAAATGCCAAACTTCATTGTCAATATGAAAAACTGAAATATTGTTTGTTTTTAATTGTGAGCTAAACAAATAATCAAGTCCGTAGGTATTTTGATTACAGTGCTTACTAACATTTAAAAACACTACTTTACGAATTAAAAAATTTGCAGAAATAATGACTTTATACGGGTTTTTATTTCTTTTAGCTGATTGAATTTCTTCACGATTTTTCCCAAAATAATGACGAAGTGATTGATTTGGATCTTTTAAAGTTGAATCGTAAGCAAATCCACCGAAAATAGCATCAAAAGGTCTGTCACACATGTCGACGTATTTGGATAAAAATAATGTTGATTTTGGTTTTGAATCAGCATCAATAAATAATAACCAATTATACTGAGCTAATGTTGCAAGTCGTCCCCTATTAGCTTTACTTCCTACATTTTTTTTATGTTCGATAAACTTTGAATGGCTTAATGAATTAATGTGTTGGTTGTGCCTATTCTTATTTGAAAAAGACCCATCATCCATACAAATTAATTCAAATACAATACCAAGTTTTAGAGCTTGACTCTCTAAAATTTTTGCCAATGGCAATGCATTATAATTAAATGTAGGAATTAAAATTGATAACATCTTTTTAAAATACTTTTATATGGTTCATGATTGATCCATTCTCTTAACAAGCGATGTGATTTAATTATGATATTTTACGCGGTGTTAATCTTTTCTTTGGACTACCTCAAAAACTTTATTTTCATCACATTTAAGTGTTTTGTGAGGATATTTTAGCAACATGGCATAATCGTGTGTAGCCATCAAAATAGTATGTCCCTTTTTATTTAAATCCTGCAAAACCTCCATCACTTCTATACTTGTTTGAGGATCTAAATTTCCAGTAGGCTCATCTGCTAAAATAAGTTCAGGATTATTTAAAAGAGCTCGTGCGATGGCAATACGTTGTTGCTCTCCACCTGATAATTCAAAAGGGAATTTGAAACCTTTAGTCTTCATTCCAACTCGGTCAAGTACTTCGTCTATTCGAATCTTGATATCCTTTTTATTTTTCCATCCTGTTGCTCTCAAAACAAAATCCAGATTATCATTTACAGTGCGATCATTTAAAAGTTTAAAATCTTGAAATACAATGCCTAATTTTCTTCTTAAAAAAGGGATATCACTTTCCTTGAGCTTCCTTAAATTTAAATCAACAATATGTCCTTGACCCTCGGTGAGTTCTAAATCTCCATAAAGAGTTTTCATAAAACTACTTTTCCCTGTCCCTGTTTTTCCAATAAGATACACAAAATCGCCTTGCTTCATTGCAAAATTCACTTTTGAGAGAACGAGACTCGTCCCTTGATAAATTGAGGCATCTTTTAATTCTAATACAGTATCGGGCATAATGACATTTCTTTTTAGAGTTGTGTAAATGTATTATTTATTAAGCCAAAAGACAAAACAAGATGAATTCATCGGTAGATACAAATAAAAATTTAACATTTAATAAATCCTTCATAATTATCCCGAAATTTTAACGTTTAAGATAAGAGATAAATTATATTTGATAAGTCTAAATTGAAGTATTTAATGATAAAAAATCTATTCATAATTCTAGCATTTACTTTAGTCAATAACCACACTTTAGTTTCCCAACAATCTGCTATTTATACCCATCAGTTGGTTGATTTTCAAAAGGGACTATTGTTATATAATGACCAACAATATCAAGCTGCGCAAAATTTATTTACTAGGGTATTGAGTGCTTCTCAAAAAACAACTATTCAGTCAGATTGTAACTATTATATCGCTAACTGTGCAATTCGTTTGAGTCAGAGCAACGCTGAAGAGCTAGTTCTCAAATTCGTTGCCGACTATCCAGTTAGTATACGTCGTAATACTGCCTATTTAGACATTGCAAATTATTATTTCGACAAATCACAATTTGCTTATTCATCGAAATGGTATGATAATGTTGAGGATAAAGAATTATCAGAAAACAAACGAGATGAATTTTATTTTAACTTTGGATATTCACTGTATAAAACGAACCAAACAACAAAAGCAAAAAAATATTTATCACAAGTTGAAACGTCAGAAGTTTATGGCTCTCAAGCAAAATACTATATTGGATTTATTGCATATGGTGAAGACAACTATGATGAAGCTACCAGATATTTTAATCAAATAGGTGATCAATCCAAGTACACAAAAAAGATATCTTATTACCAAGCAGATTTAAACTTTAAATTAGGAAATTTTAAAAAAGCAATTGCTTTAGCAGAGGCACAATTAGAGTCGAGTAGCAAAGAAGAGATATCTGAACTTTCAAAAATCATAGGAGAGAGTTTTTTTAATCTTAATAACTACGATGAGGCGATTCCTTATCTAGAAAAATATGAAGGGCGTGGTGAACGTTGGAATAATACAGACTATTATTTGTTGGGATATGCCTATTACCAACAACAGCATTATGATCGTGCTATTTCTGAATTTAATAACATCATTGATGGTCAGAATAATGTGGTTCAAAATGCCTATTACCATTTGGGAGAATGTTACATCCAAGTTGGTAAAAAACAAGAAGCTTTAAATGCCTTCAAAAATGCTTCTGAATTAGATTTTAATTTGAAGATTCAAGAAGATGCATGGCTTAATTACGCTAAAATTAGCTACGATATAGGAAATCCTTACCAGTCTGTACCTCAAGTATTGTCTGATTATTTAACTAACTATCCCAACTCCTTATATACGGAGGAAATTCAAGGATTACTCATAAATTCCTACATCACCTCTAAAAACTACAAAGAGGCCATGAGACTATTGGATCGAAATAACAATTTTGATAATAAAGTGACCTATCAGATAGTAGCCTTCTACCGAGGAATAGAATTATTTAATGAATCAAATTATGTACAAGCCAAGATATATTTCAATAAATCTTTAAAAATAGCACAAGATATATACTATACAGCTAAGGCAACTTTTTGGAAAGCAGAAACTGACTTTAGTCTGGCTAATTATGATGATGCATTGATAGGATATAAACAATTTAAAGGCTTCAATCTGGCAGAATCAACTCTAGAAATAAAAAATATTGATTATAATTTGGCCTACAATTATTATAAACAACAAAATTATGATAATGCTGTAAAGTATTTTTTAAGTTTCATTGATAACCCTTCTCAGGACAGTGTAAGGTTAAATGATGCGTTACTTCGTCTTGGTGACAGTTATTTTGTAAAAAGCGAATTTGATAAAGCCATAGAGGCTTACGATCGTGCAATAAGACTTGACCAATTAGAAGCTGATTATGCATATTTTCAAAAGGCTATGAGCCATGGATATATCGGAGAGGAATCAATTAAAATACAAGAGCTTTTGACCTTCATAAAGCGTTTTAATAATTCAATGCTCAGAGATGACGCTCTATATGAGCTTGGGAATTCATATGTGAAAGCTAACGAGGCTGAAAAAGGGATGCGTGTCTATGATCAATTAAATTCGGAATATTCGCAAAGCTCTTTTGTTGTCAAATCAATGCTGCGTCAAGGATTGATTCTTTATAATCAAGGAAAAAATGAATTGGCTTTAGACAAATTTAAACGTATTACGACATTATTTAAGGAAACGTCTGAGGCTTATCAAGCGATAGCCTCAGCTCGTTTAATTTATATAGATTTAGGTCGTGTTACTGAATATGCTAATTGGATAAAAACATTAGATTACGTGATTGTTTCAGATACTGATCTTGATAATACTTCCTATGAAGCAGCCGAAAAACAGTATTTGGTTGGCAATACATCAAAGGCAATAAAACTGTTTAATGCGTATTTAAATCAATTTTCTGCTGGTAGTCATACATTGAAAGCGCATTTTTATTTAGCGCAATTATATGACGGAAAAGATTTAAAAACAAATGCAATTCCTCATTACAAATATGTTGTAGAGAAAATGAGTTCAGAATACAAAGAACAAGCACTGCTTAGATTATCAGAAATTTATCTCAATGATAAACAATGGGATAATGCTAGACCATTACTAATGACTCTTGAAATTGAGTCCGAATTTTCACAAAATAGAATTTTTGCTCAATCTAATTTGATGAAAATTTATGATTTGACTGAAGGTTCAGATAACGCTGTAATGTATGCAAAAGTAGTACTTCAAAATCTCAAAGTTGATAACTACATTAAGAGTGATGCTTATGCAATTATTGCTAGAAATTATATGTCGCATGGTGATGACGAGAATGCAGAGAGAACTTATTCAGAACTTGAACAAATTGCATCAGGTGAATTAGCCGCTGAGGCACTATATTTTAAGGCTTATTTTAAATCAAAATCAGGACTTTACAACGAATCAAATAATGTTATACAAAAATTAGCGAGAGATTTTTCAGGATATAAATACTTTGCAGCCAAAGGATTAATAGTTATGGCCAATAATTTTTATTTATTAAAGGATCCTTATCAAGCTACTTATATCTTAAAAAGTATATCTGAAAATTTTCAGGAGTTTGAGGATATTGTTGATCAAGCAAAACTTGAATTAAGCCGAATTAAATCTGAGGAATTAAAAACAAATTCATCTGTAATTATAAACGAAGATCAAAATTAATTTTTTCCGTAACGGGCATATGATTAGTTATTTCCATGGTAAATAGAAATTTATGTTAATAAAAACAAATCACATACTATACATTCTTCTAGGACTTATTTCTTCCCGAATAATGTCTCAAGAATCGTCAAGAATGAAGAATGACACGATTACTACAGAAACGACTTATATTGTAAAGCCTTATTCTCCAAAAATTTCTGATGCATTTAAAGTGAAGGAAATTCCATCAATTAGTGAAGACTTGGCCTTAAAAAGAAAAAGTATTAAGTATAATATTTTTTCGATACCTGTTGCTTCAACATTTGTTCCTGCGAAAACTTTGGCAAGCTCCATAGAAAAATCAGCACCGTTAAGATTATTTGATAATTATGTATCTGCAGGTGTTGGCTCTTACACTAGTTTTTTAGCTGAATTATATCTTAATCACTCAATAAATAACAATGAAACTATTGGAAGTTCATTAAGTCATCAATCATCTGAGGGAGGTATCGATGGAAGTATTGTGGATAACAATTTTCTCGATACCAATTTTAAGGGTTATTATTTAAAAAAACAAAGTGATTATACGTTAGAGATAGAGTTCGATGCGGCTTATGAAATGTTTAATTGGTACGGAGTTCCCGAGAATCAATTTGAAGATACAGTACTTCAGTCATTAGAGCCTAAACAATATTTCATAGATTTCGATTTAGGAGCCCACATAGATTTTGAAAATAAAGCTTTTAATAGCGGATCTATCCTGTTTTCGCGGCTGATTGATGCATTTGAATCTCATGAAAATAGATTACAATTAAATTCAAATATAAATTTTCAATTACAAAAAGGTGTAGTAAACACGACCTTTAAATTAGATTATTTAGATGGTGAATTTCAGAGATCATTGTTTAATGATGAACCCATTAATTACAGTAATTTTCAATTTGGTGTCATTCCAAATTATGAAATTAAAAAGAGTAACTTAATCTTAAATCTAGGTGTTTCTGCATACTATATGAATGATTTGAAGTTCGGGAAAAATAAATTTTATATTTTCCCGAAAATAACCATGCAATATAGTATTGTTGATGATGTTTTGTTAACGTATGGGGGTATTGAGGGTGATTTAATTCAAAATACGTTTGATGTTTTTAGACAACAAAATCCGTTTATGTCTCCCACACTGTCTATAGTTCCAACAGACCAACAATACGATGTTTATGTCGGACTAAAAGGAAGGTTAGCACAAGCGTTGAGTTATCATATTAAAGGAGTGTACAAGGCTGAAAATAATAGTCCCTTAATTAAGTCAAATGTTGTACAACTTGGTGAAACAAAGAGTTATCAATATGGAAATTCATTTGGAGTTGTTTACGATGATTTAAAAATGTTTAGTCTATTTGGTGAGTTAAATATGGGTGTCAGTGATAAATTTAATCTTGGTATGACAGCAGAATACATTACATATGCAATCGATACTGAGTCTGAAGCTTGGAATCGACCAAATTTTGAAGCATCCTTGTTGATGAATTTGCAATTTAATGACCGCTGGTATGCCGGAGCCAACTTGTTTTACACAGGAAAAAGAAAGGATGAAATTTATATTATAGATCCTCTAGTCATGACAACAACTAGGACTATTGCATTACAGAGTTATTTGGACGCTAATATGTACGTTGGATTCCACGTTAATGATTTATGGTCTGTTTTCATGAAGGCAAACAATATTACAAATCAAAATTATGACCGTTGGATGAACTATCAAGTTCAAGGATTTCAGGTTTTAGCCGGAACGACCTTTAAATTTGACTTTTAGGTTTTATTTATTTGTGTTGACTCTAAAAGTTTTTATATTTTTAAACTCAATTTTAGACTTATGAGCAAAATAGTAATTTACTTTGGAATCTTTATGTCAATTGTGAGTTGCTCTTCAAAATCTGAAGTAGATCTCATTGTATTTAATGGTAATATTTACACAGTAAATGAAGGTTTTGATACTATTGAAGCTTTTGCTGTTTACAATGGAAAATTCATTGACACAGGAACCACCGAACAAATTTTCTCAAAATATACAGCTCTAGACATCATTGACGCACAGGAGCAAACTATTGTGCCAGGGTTAATTGATGCGCACGCCCATTTTATGCGTTTGGGAACGACGATGCAAGAAGCGAATTTAGTAGGAACAGAAAGTTACGATGAGATGATTCAGCGTGTCATTGATTTTCAAAAGAACAAGAATCTTGATTTTATAAGAGGCAGGGGTTGGGACCAAAATGATTGGGAGGACAAACAGTTTCCAACTAAATCTAAACTTGACAAATTATTCCCAAATACGCCTGTTGCATTGACACGTGTTGACGGTCATGCAGCTTTATTTAATCAAGCAGCATTAGATTTGGGTGACATAACAAATAATAGTTTTGTTGAAGGTGGACAAATAATTAAAGAAAAAGGGAAACTAACGGGTGTTTTGGTAGATAAGGCGCAAGGATTAGTCTGGAGAAATTGGCCGAAATCAACAAGAGCCGATAATATCCAAGCTTTATTAGCAGCACAAAAAGAGTGTTTCAAATATGGTTTATCAACTGTAAATGATGCCGGTGTAGAAAGAGGTATTATTGAACTTATGGATAGCCTTCATAAGTCAGGTGATTTAAAAATTCGTATTTATGCTATGGTTGCAGGAGGTGATAAAGACAATTTAGATTATTATCTTGAAAGAGGTACCAGTAAAACAGATCAATTAAACATTCGATCATTTAAAATATCAGCAGACGGCGCCTTGGGGTCACGAGGAGCTCTTTTGAGAAAACCATATAGTGATAAGCATGATACCTATGGGCTGCCAGTAACCAACATGGCATATTTTAATGAAGCAGCTCAGCGCATCGCATTATCGGATTATCAATTAAATACACATGCTATTGGCGATTCTGCAAATCATTCAGTTCTAAAAACATATACCAAGGTTTTACAAGGAACATCCGATCGTCGTTGGAAGGTTGAACATGCTCAAGTTGTTTCTCCTTCAGATTTTCAATATTTTAAAAATATTATTCCATCAATACAACCAACCCATGCAACAAGTGACATGTATTGGGCTGAGGAAAGAATTGGTAAAGATCGTATGAAAGGTGCGTATGCCTATAAGAAATTATTAGATATTCATGGGAAAGTTGCTTTAGGAACTGATTTCCCTGTTGAGTATGTGAGCCCTTTTTACACGTTTCATGCTGCAGTAGCAAGACAAGATGGAAATAATTATCCGTCAGGGGGATTTCAAAAACACGATGCGTTAACGCGTGAGGAAACCTTGAGGGGAATGACTATTTGGGCTGCTTATTCTAATTTTGAAGAAAATGAGAAGGGTAGTATTGAAAATGGAAAATTTGCAGATTTTGTTTTTTTAGACAAAAATATCATGGAAGTTGATGAAAAGGTTATTAGAGATATTAAAGTAACCGCGATTTTTGTTGGAGGAGAAAAACAATAAAGTCAATTAACTAAGTTTCGCTAAATAATCATGATGGGGTCCTCGAAACATTAATTCACACGTTAGTCCAACAGAATTAGACAAGGTTTTTAATTTTAAAAAATCAAGGTATAACCACTTCATTGGGATTTCTTTGACACCACGATAACTTAAATAATAGTCCAACTCACCATAATATTTATCTGAATTCTCTACTAAATAATGTTTCTCTTGTCCTTTATACATGTACTTAATGTCAGATGAGTCAATTAAAATTTGGCCACCTGGGCTGAGTAATGATTTTAGATGGGTTAGGTATTTGGGAGTGCTTTTAATAGTTTGAAAAATACCTGTTCCGTTCATAAGAACTAAGATCGTGTCATATTGTACCATTACATCTAAAACATCCAACTTTTGTGCATTCATGACACCTCGATGTTTCGTTACAATTATTGCTCCCTCTGAAACATCAATCGCTTTGACGTTATAACCCAAACTTTTGAGGTATAAACTGTGACTTCCAGCACCACAGCCTACGTCAAGAATCCGTCCGTAAGACAAGTCTAGAGCCTTTTTTTCAATAATTGGCATATCATTATAATCTCTAAACAAATAGGAAAGAGGTAAGGTGTCATTTTCTGAGATAGAAGTTGACGTAATGATATCTTTATCATTAGTTCCTAATAAAAAATCTACCAGCGCTTTTCCAAAAATATCTTTCATATAAAAACTTTACCTTTGTTAAATGCAAGAAATAATTAACAATCTACCAAAGTTTGTCAAAGATAAGCATAAGGAAAATAAAGCGTTTTTTAATAAATTAAAAAAAAGACCACCAAAGCAGTTAGATTATTTAATGCAGGACTTACATGACAATGAATTTCAAAGGACAGATTGCTTAAAATGTGCTAATTGTTGTAAAACAACAGGCCCTTTGTTCACTGACAAGGATGTTAATCGGATTTCAAAATACTTGAGGCTAAAAGCTCCTCAGTTTATTAATAATTATTTAAGGTTTGATGAGGAAGGCGATTATGTTTTAAATACTTTACCTTGTGTATTTTTGGGGGATGATAATTATTGTTCGATTTATGAGGTAAGACCGAAGGCATGTCGAGAATTCCCACACACAAACAGAAAAAAGTTTTATCAAATTTCAAATTTGACATTAAAAAATGTGGCTATTTGTCCAGCTGCATATAATATCGTTGAAGCCCTCAAAAAGAATATGAAGTAAAGTATAAAAAGAATTAACCTACAAATAAATGAAAAATATAATTTTATCTACGTTCATCCTACTTCTCCCCCTCCAGAGTCTTGAATCACAAGAGTGGTTTACTAATTTTGACATTGCTAAGAGATTGGCTTTGGTTCAAGATAAGATGCTATTTGTTGTGTGGGAAGAATCTTTATTTCAGAGATATCCATTAACATACAATACTGCTGAGGGAGATATGATTATCACTGATTTGTCACAAGACAATAATTTTGATGAATTAATTTGGGAATATTTTGTTCCCGTATTATTACCTGAATCAGCTTACGAGAAAATACGTCAGACTTCTGAAGGGCGATCGGCAGAATATTTAGCTAAACTCAATGATGACAGTATTAAAATTATGGATGTAAATATGAATATTTTTAATAGTACTGATCCCTTCAATTTTGAACAAAACTTATCAAAAATAATTAAAACTTATTCCTTGAGGACGACACTCATTAAACAAGATTTAACTAATTATTTAAAACATAAAAATTTCACAACCGCCTTTAATTTAGCGTCTAAGTATCTTGATTTAGCGATGTTTGTTGAGACTGATGCTAGAGAAGAAATTGTTGTTTTAGCAAATATTTATTTTAATGAATCAATTGCTTTTTTAGACAAAACAAAAACAGATAATCGTGAAGCTTATTTGCAACGAATAAAGCTTCTTTCGATTAAAGAAAGCCTACTGTTAAATGCGGGAAAAAAAGCGAAGAGACAGCTTAAGAAACTAGTAATTTCAGATATTAATAAAATTAATATACAGCTTTATGATTTTTTAAAATACACTACTTTTATGTGCTTAGGAGATAATGACTCAGCAGCTTTACACCTCAGTAAGCTCTCTAATGTTAATCTAAAAAAAGCAAATCTCATTATTAAAATGAACAATTAATTGCTATGGAATCCTTGTTAAATTATTTTGAGAATATACCATCTTTACACAGAAGTTTTATCCTTGTGGGTGGACTGACTTTTTTTTGGATTTTAGAAGGTTTGTTTCCGCTATTTAGATTTAATTACAAAAAGTGGCGTCATGCAGCGCCTAATATTTTTTTTACAATCACCACAATTATTATAAATTTTGCTCTTGCGTTCTTACTGTTGAAATCATCTGATTTTGTATCAGATAATCAATTTGGAATCCTCAATTGGCTACCTAATATACCTGTTTGGCTATTCATAACGCTAGGTGTATTACTAATGGATTTGATTGGTGCTTATCTGCCGCATTACCTTGAACATAAAATAAAGCCATTATGGATGATTCATTTAGTTCATCACACGGATCACAAGGTTGATACAACAACTGCAAATAGACACCATCCTCTTGAAAGTTTTATACGGTATACGTTTACGTTAATGGGTGTTTTTGTTATTGGTGCTCCTATTGGAATTGTTATGTTATATCAATCTCTGTCGTTAGTCGCGACTCAATTTAGTCATGCAAATATCAAATTCCCTAAACATATTGATACATTAATCTCATTAGTTTTGATATCTCCAGATATGCATAAAGTACACCATCATCATGTATTACCTTACACAGATTCAAATTATGGGAATATTTTTTCTATTTGGGATAGATGTTTTGGAACTTTTATGAAGCTTGATCGTGAAAAATTGATTTATGGTGTTGATGTTTTTCCTAATGAGAAAGAGAATGGAAATATTTTGGTTTTATTAAAACAGCCTTTTCAGAAATATCAAAAATCCACAACCATCCCAAGTAAGAAATAAAGCTGCTTCATGTGTGTGAAAATTGTGAGATAAGAGGACCTGTTTTTTTTAATAATGTGCGGTTATCCCTTTTTTTGTGTACTTCATAGGTTTTTTTAATTGTTTACATATGTTTTAATTTAGATTTATCCTGAGGGAATAGGAATAATCATTGAGTTTAATCTTTTTTGAACTTAATTTAGAACATATGTATAAAGTATTAACGACGCTAGTTATAGCGTTTTTTTGTCTCTCAAATCTTCAAACATTCGCACAACAGGGTTTTGCTGAAATAGAGAAAAATATTAATTTTCGAGCACGTTCGCTTGTCCATGAGTTAAATGCAACAAAAGATTCCTTGTTTCTTAAAAGCGAAAAAGATATCAAATCCATCTATACGATTCACAATCAAATAAAACACGACTTAATAAAGCATGTTAATAATAAAAATTATAAGTTGTCATTAAGAGATTTTAATAGAGGAAAACATGTTTTTGTAGTTGTCCAACAATTACTCAAAATCGTATTTGTGGTTCGTGTGTATGGAGAAAATGAAGTTTCTGGTTCAATAATGACAGGTAAATAACGTGCGTTGTTTTAGTCATAAATGAGATACTTTTTTCGAATCTTTTTAAATGCCTCTAGGTCGTCTATCCAAGTGGCTTTTATGTCCTCTTCAGTTAATCCTTTTTCTATTTGAGTTTGCAGGGTAACAGTTCCTGCGTGCTTTGTAAATCCTTTTTTTAAGAAAAATTGAGATTTATCTTTACAATTTTCATACGCCTTAATTAACCACTTTAACGTTAACTCTTTTTTTACTAGGACATTTTGTAAGTTTTCTCCAAAACATAAAATATCATTGTGCTTTGGATTTTTTGCTCCAAAATTAGGATGAGGTATGTAGGTAAATTTCATGACTGTTGAATCAAGAAATGGAGCACCATAACGTTGAAATTGAAATTCAGTACCTCTACCAGCATTAATATTAGTTCCTTCAAATAAGCCCAGACTAGGATACAGCTTAACAGCAAGGTCATTGGGAATATTAGGAGAAGGCCTAATTGGTAGACTGTAGGATTTGTCGTGATTATAGTTAGAACATGAAACAATTATTAATTCGCAAACTTTTGAATCAGATAACCATTTTTCTCCGTTAATCATTTGTGCATATTCAGCTAATGTCATTCCGTGGACTAAGGGAATTTCGTGCATTCCAAGGAAACTACGATGTTTTTTTTCCATAGTTGGTCCATCAACGTATTGCCCATTTGGATTAGGTCTATCTAAAATGACAAGTGGAATATTCGCTTCTGCGCAGGACTCCATTATGTAATGTAGTGTTGATAAATAGGTGTAAAATCTCACACCAATATCTTGAATATCAAAAATCATGATATCTAAATTTTCAAGCGTTTCTTTTTTAGGTTTTTTGTAAGAGCCGTGCAATGATATTATTGGAACTCCTGTTTTAATGTCTACACCATTCTCCACGCTTTCTCCGGCATCTTTGTTGCCTCTAAAACCATGCTCAGGTGAAAATATGGTAGTTACATTAATGTTCAAAGATATAAGTGAATCAATTAAATGGGTGTAAGAATGATCATCTTTAAAAATAACTGATGTCTGATTAGCGACAACGCCAATACGTTTTTCCTGAAGTAGGGAGACATACGTTGACGTATTATTGGCACCAACAATGATGGAATGATCGTTTTTTTTAAATGTTTCAGATTTGAATTTGTTTCCACATGAAATTAATAAGAGAACAAATAATAAAACAGTATTTTTGACTTTATCTAATTTCATTAGCAACATTGAATTTCGAATATTTTATAGCAAAACGTATTATTGGAACTAAGTCGTATAAAAGTAGTATATCGGCGCCAATAATAAAAATTGGTATTACTGCAATTGCCATCGGAATTATAGTCATGCTTATTGCCATTGCAACAGGAACTGGTTTACAGCAAAAAATACGTGATAAAGCAGTAGCTTTTAATGGGCACATTACTGTTTCAAACTTTGATAGTAATCGGTCTGAGGAATCTCAAGTGCCTGTGTCACTTGATGAAGAATTTTATTCAAAAGTTTTGAATATTGAAGGTGTCACACACTTTCAAGCAGTAGCAGCAAAATTTGGTATCATTAGAACTGAAAATGATTTTGAAGGCGTTGTCATGAAGGGTGTTGGGAATGATTATGATTGGCAATATTTTAAAGAGTTTCTTGTTGACGGAACCTTGCCATCTTACGAAAAAGGAACTAATAATGATGTTCTTATTTCTCAATATTTAGTAAATCGATTAGATTTGACTGTTGGTAGTAGTTTTCAGATGTTTTTTATGAAAAATGAGGGGAATCAAGTACCATCAATACGAAAATTTAATATTGTTGGAGTGTTTAATTCAGGATTTCAAGAACTGGATGAAACTTATTTTATAGGAGATATCAAACATGTTCAGCGTTTAAATAAATGGAAGTCTGAAGAGGTGGGGAATTTTGAAGTTTTTATACGTGACCATTCTGATTTAACGGTGATTGCTGAGGAGATTTACAAAAACACACCATCTCATATGAATACAACGACTGTTGCTGAAAAGTATGCAGCTATATTTGAATGGATCAGTATTTTTGACAATAACACAAATGGGATTATTTTAATTATGATTTTTGTTGCGGGTATAAATATGATAACAGTGTTATTGGTGTTAATACTCGAACGAACACCAATGATAGGACTATTGAAGGCTCTTGGAGCTCGAAACTTCAGCTTGCGAAAACTATTTTTATACAACGCCTCATACCTTATACTGCTTGGAATGTTTTGGGGGAATTTAATTGGTTTAGGATTATTATATGTACAACAACAATTCGGTTTGTTTCCACTTAATCCTGATGTCTATTATGTCACTCAAGTTCCTGTTAATATAACCTTTACACATGTAATTATGTTAAACCTAGGAACCTTTAGTTTATGCCTTTTAATGTTGTTCATCCCGTCTATTGTAATTTCAAGAATTTCTCCAATTAGGGCAATGCGCTTTGACTAAATAAAATCGATTTATTCTTCTTGTACTGTAGTTTTAGCTTAAATTTGCAAAGCAAAATCAACTTATGGAATACGCAGAAAATATTTTAGGGACGATAGGAAACACACCCATGGTAAAACTAAATAAATTAGTTGAAGATTTACCGTGCTTGGTGCTAGCGAAATATGAGACGTTCAATCCAGGAAATTCTGTAAAAGACAGAATGGCCTTAAAAATGATTGAAGATGCAGAAGCCGATGGGCGTTTAAAGGCAGGAGGGACTATCATTGAAGGAACTTCTGGAAATACTGGTATGGGACTTGCTTTGGCTGCGATAGTAAAGGGTTACAAATGTATTTTTGTGATGTCCGACAAACAATCTAAAGAAAAAATGGATATTCTTAGAGCAGTAGGAGCTGAAGTTGTTGTGTGTCCCACAGACGTTGAACCAACTGATTCAAGAAGCTATTACTCTGTTTCAAAACGCTTAGGCGATGAAACTCCAAATTCATGGTATGTCAATCAATATGACAATCCTAGTAATGCCATTGCCCATTATGAAAGCACTGGTCCAGAAATTTGGAAACAAACTGATGGTAAAATCACTCATTTTGTCGTCGGGGTTGGTACTGGAGGAACAATCTCAGGGGTTGCTAAATACCTAAAAGAGCAAAACCCGGAAATTAAAATATGGGGGATTGATACTTATGGGTCTGTTTTTAAAAAATATCATGAAACTGGAGAATTCGATGAAAAAGAGATTTATCCTTATGTTACTGAGGGAATTGGTGAAGATATTTTACCTGAGAATGTGAATTTTAATTTGATTGATGGTTTTACAAAAGTAACCGACAAAGATGCAGCTGTCTACACGCAACTTTTGGCTAAAAAAGAAGGAATGTTTCTTGGTAATTCTGCGGGAGCAGCTATCAAAGGGTTACTTCAATTAAAAGATAAATTTCAAAAAGAGGATGTTGTAGTTGTCTTATTTCATGATCATGGTAGTCGCTATGTTGGCAAAATGTTTAATAATGATTGGATGCGGAAAATGGGGTATATCGCCTAAGAAGGATTAGTCAGTTAAATCATGAATAAATAAACCGCTTCTTAATTTTGGCTCAAACCATGTCACCTTTGGGGGCATCAGTAAATCGTTGTCAGAGATATTAATAAGTTGTGTCATGCTTACTGGATACATTGAAAAAGCAACCTTCATGTCACCACTATCTACACGTTTTTCTAATTCACTTAAACCTCTCATACCACCTACAAAATCGATTCGAATATCTTTTCTCAAGTCAATGATATCAAAAATGGGTTCCAAAACATTTTTTGAAAGAATGGTGACATCGAGTTGTCCTATAGGATCAGAATCATCATAACTATCGGGTAATGAAGAAAGTTTATACCATTGGCCTTCCAAGTACATGCCAAAAGTATGAAGACTCTCAGGACGATACTGTGTTGCACAAGTCACGACGTCAAATTTATTTTTTAAACTCTGAATAAGTTCATTTTTAGTGAATCCGTTGAGATCTTTTACGACACGATTATAATCAAGAATTTTTAACTGATTATCAGGAAACACAACAGCCATGAAATAATTATCTCTTTTTTTATCGTCAAGATTCCCATTTCTTGAATCTCTAAATTCTTTGCCTACAAGAGCTCCTGCAGCGGTGCGATGATGGCCATCAGCAATATAAATTTTTGGAACTTTTGTTTTAAAAAGGGCAGTTATTTTTCGAAGTATCTCTTTGTTGGTAATGGCCCATAATCGATGTCGAATGTCATCATCTGAAATGAAATCATATAGGTGTTTCTCTTTCTTAGTAATGTTGACGAGTTGGTCAATGCCTGTAACTTGAGGATATGATAAAAAGACAGCTTCATAATTTAGTGCACTGTAACGCACATGATTTTTTCTATCCTCCTCTTTGTCAGGACGAGTTAATTCATGTTTTTTAATCGTATTATTAAAATAATCATCAATGGAACAACAACCAACTAATCCCGTTTGAGTGTGATTTCCCATAGTCAATTCGTAAACATAATAGCTCTCATGAGAATCCTGTTTTAAAATATTTTTTGAAACAAAATCATCAAATACAGCTTTACCTTTTTCGTATACTCGTGGAGCATAATAATTTGAATCCTCTGAAAAATTAATTTCAGGTTTTATAACATTATAAAAAGAAATAGGATTGTTTAATGCTTCCAATTTTGCCTCCTTTGCATTAAGTACGTCCTATGGTTTACTCGCTATATTCTGTGCATATTTTTGTTGTGGGCGATATGCTTTAAATGGAACAAAAATAGACATCTCGTGGTAGTTTTAGTTAGGTGTTAGTTCTTACGAAGTTATCTCTAAACGAGGGTTTAGACAAAAAAACAGTCACAATGTTATTGATAGTTATCAACCTATTTTTAGACCGTAAACATACTGACCACAAACTTTTTTATTTAAATCAATAATACCCGGAAAATGACCCCATTTTTTAAAATTATAGTTCTCTAATAACGAGATACTTGCGGTGTTGTTGTCCAAAAGAATAGCGAGTAGACTATGCTTTTTAAGCCGCTTGCAATCTTTTATTGCATACTTCATGAGTGTTGATCCAATCTGTTTTAGATGATGGTTGTAATCTACATAGTAGCTGATTTCAGCAACCTTTGACATGGCTTGTCGACCGCGTCTATAGGGTGATAAATAGCAAAAGCCAACAATTTGTTTATTAAGTGTGGCGACATAAATTGGGTGGGTGTTTATGTCAAATTCATGAAACCATTTTAATTTACTTTCCACAGTTTCTTTTATTAAAATACCATTTGCTTGAGTATCAATTGCTTGATTCAAAATGAAGATTATTTTAGGGAGGTCTGTAATATTTGCGTATCTAACGACAATACGCTGTGATTTAGTTTTTAAAGTATTCATATTAATGTTTTGACAGCCCTTTTAATATGGGGCTCATATGATTTTTATTTCCAGTCATTTCCCAATGTCCTAAAGATATTGGGATGTTACCGATACTGTTGAGAGTGTCAAAAAAATCCTTTGTTTTAAATTGTAATCCATCACGTTCTTTAATCCTTGCGAAATTAGCCATGGTGTCCTCCAGTAAATATTTTCCCGTAATGTAACTTGTTCCGTAACCTGGTTGTCTTAGATATAAATGTTGTTCAAATATAAGTAGTTCTTTTTCGGTTTTCATCCAGCCCCTTGGCGTATAATCAGAATGAATACTTCCTGCCTCCTCCATGGTCATTAAATTTGCATGCGCGTACAAAGAACCTAAGCCTCTCGCTGCTCTCTGTGCAATCATGATGTATACAATTTCTTTAGTTCTTGGACTGTTATCATATAAGCCAGATTGCATGAACATTTCTTCAACAGCTGTCGCAGTTCCTTCATTTCGAGAATCAAAAATATTATATAGTAAGGGGCCTCTGCGTATAAGACTTGGATTTGGTTCTGTATCCATTCGTGCAAGTTCAAACCAATGATAAAAATGAGAATATAAAGGTCTCGGATCGTAGTGTTCCCCGATTAAAAAAAAATTTCGTTGCTCTCTGGGGACATAACTTCCAAGATGTTCTCGCAAGGCAGTATCAAAATAGGGTTTTACGGAGACGATCTCTTGTTTATCAAGAAAATTAATGAGACTCGTTGCTCCTTCATCAGCCAGTTTTTCATATTCCATAACTGATATGGCATCTTTTAATTGAGGTATATTTCTGTTTCGATGTTCCTCTAATTTTAATGAAGACCACGCTCGAGCTAACTCACGCTTTAGAATCATGACCTCGTCAGACCAAGTTAGTGGAACTAAATGCACATTTTGCATATACCACGTGTAATTATCTCGCCCGATACCAGAAGGACCTGTTTTTGAAGCAGCTTCTTGTTTTAACCATGTAACAAAACTATTTGTTGAAACAATGGCATGGTCGATATGTGATATAAGTTCAGTGTCGGTTTTTAAGAAATCCTTATTTTTTAATTCATTAAGGACAATACTTTGTCGTTCAATGTCCCGAATACCAGTAATCCATAAATCTTTTGCATTTCCAGTTAAATTATACTGAGCTTGTTTGTTTAATGATGGAATAACTTGAAGATCACTTATTAGACGAATTCGTTCAGATTTATTCAGTGGAAATTGATAAGTCCACAATTCTGTAGTATGGTGATGAGTTGGTCCTTCGTGTGCAGGCACATCACTTCTCGCACTCCAAACAGATTTATAAAATGCAGGATCGCGATTCCAGGGTTTAAGTATGTTATGATTAAAATCGTAACCATTCATTTCAGCCCATACAATCATCCAATCAACTTGTTTATCAATACTCCAATTCGTTGTGTCAATTGATAGTAATGTTGATCTTAAATCTAAAAATTTAGGCCAGCGATTCTCAAAAGATTTTTTCGTGTAATCTGGAGCACCCTCATTTTTGGGAGGATTTTCAAACGTTCGCCAGTTAACAAATAAGTTTTCTAAGTCAGTGTAATTATTTAAGTTTTTTGATATTTTTTTTGTAGTGTCGCTGATTTTTGAGCTTTCACTGTTACAACTTAAACAAATTGAAAATCCAATTAGCAATAAGAGAAAGAAGATGTGTTTCATTTTTAGTTTTTATTTTACAAGGTTATTTTAATTTTTTTATCAACCATTCGATATCATTAACATAGCAAAAAATTGATACTAATTTAGTTTTTTTTCTTCAATCATGTAAGCTTGTGTGATACATACAAAGGTAAAATTTTCATAGTTTACATCAAGAAGACATCGTTTTACTGCTAGATAATGTTTAGACAACTTTTTTTTACACATAAAATTTATCAACTTTGTAACTATGACAATTATCTATAATGCGGTATTATATTTTCAAAAACACGGTTACTATGTCTGTCAACGAATAGCAGATCGATTTGGAATAAGAGCCAAAGTAGTGCGTACGTCGTTTATGTATTTAACCTTTGTAACGCTGGGTTTTGGGTTTACCTTATATCTGTTTATTGCTTTTTGGATTCGAATTAAAGACCTGTTGTACACTAAACGCAGTTCTGTTTTTGATTTATAACTATGGAAAACCCTTTTTTTAAAGTTTTCAGATCTAAAATTAATACCGCCATCGCGTTGTTAATCATACTGTTAATTATTGGTGTTGTTGGGTTTAGGATATTGACTAACTATACCTGGATTGACGCAGTGTATATGACTGTCATTACGATAACCACAGTGGGTTTTGGAGAAGTAAACCCATTAGATGATGATTCGAAAATTTTTACGATATTTTTAATTTTGACAAGTGTTATAATTGTTGGTTACGCTATCAAGGTAATTACTGAATACATACTCACAAAGAATAATATTGAAGAACTTAAACAGAAAAAAATGCAAAAAAAGATTGATGCACTTAGTAACCATGTCATCATTTGTGGATATGGTAGAAATGGAAAGCAGGCAGCAAAAAAATTGTTAGCACATAAACGATCTTTTGTTGTTATAGAGGCAAACAAAGAAACAGTTGAGAAATATCAAAGCGCTTTGGTTCCTTTTATATACGGAAATGCTAATGAAGATGATATTTTGCAAAGAGCGGGTGTTGAAAGAGCAAAATGTTTAATCTCGGCATTACCAAGTGATTCTGACAATGTTTTTGTTGTGCTTTCAGCACGACAAATGAACGATAAAATTAGAATAATAAGTCGTGCTTCTCAGGAAACCACCTACGGAAAACTTAAGCTCGCCGGAGCTAATAATGTAATATTACCTGATAAAATTGGTGGGGATCACATGGCTTCCTTAGTGGTTGTTCCTGATTTATTAGAGTTCATTGACAATCTTTCAATTGTAGGTGAATCAAACATTAATATTGAAGAAATTGCAGTGGAACAACTTTATGATACTTCTAAATTAAAAACCATTAAAGATCTTGATTTGCGCAAGAAGACGGGTTGTAATGTAATTGGTTATAAAAATGACAATGGGAAGTATCTTATAAACCCAGAAGCAGAGCTTAAATTAGCTCCAAATTCTAAGGTAATCGTACTTGGAAGACCAGAACAAATACAAAAGCTTAATTCACTTTACAATATTGAAGTGAAGTAGTCTTTTAATCGGCGAAGGACAATGTTAAAATACTATTATACTTTAAAAACTCATTTATTTTTAGTTTCTTGCTAGTCAAACTAACAATTTTAAAAATTTAAACTAATTAATATTTTTTATTATGAAGAAATATCTTCTTTCATTATTTACTTTAATATTACCACTTTTAACGTTTGCTCAAGAAGTTGAAAAAGGACTGGACCAGAAAATTGATGAAGCCTTCAAGCCAATATCAGATTTTTTTAGTGGTATGATTTTCTTTCCTATTTATAAAAGCGAAAGTATAGAGATTCCATTTGTTCTTCTTCTGTTAGTAGCTAGTGCTGCGTTTTTTACAGTCTATTTTAAATTCCCAAATATTTTTCATTTTAAAACAGCGATTGATGTTGTTAGAGGAAAATATGATGAAGTAGATCACCCTGTTGTTGAACCAGCTTACGGAGATTCAACCCCAGGAGGAGATTCAATTGAAACGATAAGAGATGAAAGTGAAGAAGGGGAAGTGAGTCATTTTCAAGCATTAGCGACTGCAGTTTCTGGAACTGTAGGAAATGGTAATATAGCTGGTGTTGCATTGGCAATTGCTCTTGGTGGTCCGGGAGCTACTTTCTGGATGGTTGTTTGTGGTTTTCTTGGGATGTCCACGAAATTTGTTGAATGTACTTTAGGAGTACAGTACAGAGATGTAGGAGAAGATGGAACTGTGTATGGTGGCCCAATGTATTACATAAGCAAAGGATTAAAAGAAAGAGGCTTTGGAATGTTAGGGAAAATAGCCGCAATCATTTTTGCTATTTTCTGTATTGGAGGGTCTTTTGGAGGTGGTAATGCTGCTCAATCAAACCAAGCAACTGTAGTTTTAAAGGAATTATTAGGTTTAGAAAGTACCGCTGCAGGAGCATGGATTGGAATTATTTTGGCAATTTTAGTAGGAGTTATTATTATTGGCGGAATTAAAAGAATCGCCTCTGTAACAGAAAAAGTAGTTCCTTTTATGGCTGTATTATATGTGCTAGCTTGCCTATATATTTTAGGAGTTAACTTTTCTTTAATTGGTGATGCATTTTCTTTAATTTTTAGAGAGGCTTTCAATCCAACTGCAATTGGAGTAGGAGGCTTTATTGGTGTCTTATTAGTTGGATTTAAAAGAGCTGCATTTAGTAATGAAGCCGGAGCTGGTTCTGCGTCCATTGCCCATTCAGCCGTGAAAACAAAATATTCAGCATCTGAAGGATTAGTCGCCTTATTAGAACCATTTATTGATACAGTGGTGATTTGCACAATGACGGCTTTAGTAATTATTATTTTTAATTTTGGTGGAGATGCATCAGGAGCAACAATCTTTCAATACGGCGGAGATGGAAGTGGTGGAGTATTTATAGAAGGAGCAAGGTTAGAAGGAGCTGGAATTACGTCTGCGGCATTTGCAGAATATATTCCGTACTCAAATATATTTTTAACAGTTGCTGTTGTGTTATTTGCAGTTTCTACAATGATTTCTTGGTCTTATTATGGATTGCAATCTTGGAAATTCTTGTTTGGTAGAGGGAAGACAGCGGATATAGTTTACAAATTACTGTTTTGTTTGTTTGTTGTTATTGGCGCCGCTGCTAGTATGAAATCTATTTGGGACTTCTCTGATGCGATGATCTTTGCAATGGTATTCCCAAATATGGTTGGTCTATATTTCTTATTTCCAGTTGTTAAAAAACAGCTTGCAAGATATACAGATGCAATTAAAGGCACAAAATAAATGTAAAACATACATCAATGAAAAAATCCCATTTCAAGTTCACAAAAGGACAACGATATGGGATTTTTTTTCTTGTACTAATTATCGTTGTGATTCAGTTTGTGAACGCTTTTATTGAATTTCCTGATGATCATAAAGTTCTGATACCACCAAACTACGAGGAGTTTCAAAAAGAAATCGATTCACTTAAACAGTTGACTCTAAAGGATAATAAACCAAAAATATTTCCTTTTAATCCAAACTTTATAGACGATTACAAAGGTTATAGTATAGGCATGTCCTCGCAAGAAATTGACCGATTGCTTGAGTTTAGGAAGTTGAATAAATGGATTAACTCGATATCACAATTTCAGAAAGTTACAAAAGTTTCTGACTCCTTGTTAAATCAAATTTCACCTTTTTTTAAATTTCCGGAATGGATAACCAATCCCAAGAAACATATTAATTTTAAAAAGCAACAGGTTCAAAACAAAACCTTTGAGCAGAAAATTGATTTCAATATTGCTTCTCTACAACAACTGCAACAAATCCCTGGAATTGGCAAAGTTTTATCACAACGAATTATCAATTATAGAAATAAATTTGATGGTGGTTTTATTGCAGACATACAGCTTCAGGATATATATGGAATTTCACCCGAAGTCGAAGAACGTTTGTTACGCCAATTCACGGTAAAAACTCCTAGAAAGATTAAACCCATAAATTTGAATAGTGCGACAGTCGAACAATTGGTCACTGTGCAGTATATTGATTACGAGTTAGCTTACGAAATAATAAATCAAAGAACACTTAAGCAAGGGTTTAATTCTTTTGATGATTTAACAAAAGTAAAGGACTTTCCAAATGATAAACTTGATATAATTCAGCTATATTTGACTGTAAATTAATAAGCCTTATATGAATGACATGTATTTTACTGAGGAGCATCAATTATTTAGAAAAAGTCTTCAGGATTTTTTGCAAAAAGAAGTCGTTCCGCATATTGAAAAATGGGAAAGTTCTGGCTCAATAGATCGCTTCATTTGGGAAAAGTTTGGAGGCATGGGGTATTTTGGATTATCAACACCGGAGAGCTATGATGGTCTTGATTTAGACTTATTTTACACCGTCATTTTGCTAGAAGAATTACAAAAAATAAACTCTGGTGGTTTTGCTGCGGCAATCTGGGCACACGCTTATCTAGCGATGACTCATTTAAATAAAGAGGCCAATCACGAGCAAAAAGTCAAATACCTCCAGCCGAGTGTCATGGGGAGAAAGATAGGATGTTTATGTGTGACGGAGCCTTTTGGGGGCAGTGATGTGGCTGGTATTCGCACTAAGGCTGAAAAAAGAGGAGATAGTTATATACTAAACGGCTCTAAAACATTCATTACTAATGGAGTATATTGTGATTACATGATTGTTGCTGCTAAAACAACTCCTAATCAAGGTAATAAAGGAATTAGTTTATTTATTGTTGATAGAAATACAGACGGTGTCAATGTTTCCAAATTAGATAAGTTAGGATGGCGCGCTTCAGACACTGCAGAAATATCCTTTGATGATGTTATCGTTTCTGAATCAAATCTTATGGGGGAGGTAGACAAAGGATTTTCATATATAATGCAGCATTTTGCTTTGGAACGTTTAATCATGGGTGTTAATGCACATGCTAGAGCTGAATTTGCTCTCGAATATGCACTTCAGTACATGTCGGAGCGTTCAACTTTTGGAAAAACTATTAATAAGTACCAAGCGTTACGGCATCGATTTGCAGATTTACATGCTGATATGGAAATTTGTAAAACCTATAATTATGCTGTGACTCAGAAATTAAATAGCGGTGATTATGTCGTAAAGGAAGCCACTATTTCCAAACTTCGTTCAACTAAAATGGCTGATGAGGTTGTATATGAATGTTTACAATTTTTGGGAGGCTATGGTTATATGGAAGAATATCCAATGGCTCGATTATTTAGAGATAGTAGGTTAGGTCCTATTGGTGGTGGAACAAGTGAAATTCTAAGAGAAATAATAGCTAAAATTGTAATCGACAAGAAAGACTACAAACCAATAACATAAAATAAAATATTTTTAATTGCTAGTTTTAAATAAGTTTCTATATTTGCAGCCTGAAAATCACAAAAGAAGGGAGGTTAAGCACTATGTTAATAATACCAATAAAAGAAGGAGAAAATATAGACAGGCCGTTAAAGCGTTTTAAAAGAAAGTTTGATAAGACTGGAACAAAAAGAATGCTTCAAACACGCAAGCAATTTAACAAGCCATCTATAGTGCGTAGAGCTCAGATTCAAAAAGCGCAATATATACAAGGACTTAGAGATTCAGAAACTATTTAGTTCGCGATAAAAAATTTCATAAAAACCCGCACTTTTAGTGCGGGTTTTTCTTTGAAAAGAAGTAAAATAAGTTTTGTATTTTTAAGTTTAATTAAATGCGATGGCCTTTCATTATTTTTCGGAGTACTTAGAATTGGAAAAACATTATTCCAAGCATACGGTGACGGCTTACATCAATGATCTTGAAAGTTTTCAAAGCTTTTGTATGAGCAAGCATGATTTTGAAAAAATAGATGATGTTTCATATACCCAGATACGAGACTGGATTATTTGCTTAGTAGAGTCTACAATTTCAAATAGAACTATCAATAGAAAAATATCATCTTTAAATAGCTACTTTAAGTTTCTTTTGAAAACAAAGTCAATTGATGTTAATCCCCTAGCAAAGCACAAGGCTCTTAAAACTGACAAAAAAATACAGGTACCATTTTCACAATTAGAAGTGGAGACTGTCTTGAATGATATTTATTTCCAGGATACGTTTGAAGGCGTTAGGAACAAATTCATGATTGAATTATTGTACGCAACTGGAATAAGAAGAACAGAATTAGTACATCTTCAATTAAGCGATATAAGTCTTTCAAGTAAAACGTTAAAGGTTTTGGGGAAAAGGAATAAGGAACGTATTTTACCACTTACTTCTTCATTGATAAAATGTCTTAATGCGTACATAAAGGAGCGAAAAAAACTTTCTGTATGCCATGATAAAGAAGTGCTTTTTTTAACAAAAAAAGGAGTTAAAATTTATGAAACTCTTGTTTACCGCGTGATAAATGATTATTTTAGTAAAGCATCTACAAAAGTGAAAAAGAGTCCGCACATATTGAGACATTCTTTTGCAACACATTTACTTAACCAAGGTGCAGATTTAAATGCGGTCAAAGAATTATTGGGTCATACGAGCTTAGCATCAACACAGGTTTACACGCACAATAGCATAGCAGAACTTAAAAAAGTTTATGCTCAAAGTCATCCTAGAAATTCAAAGACATAAAACATTGTCAAACTTAAACCAATAATAGTATGAAAGTACATACACAGTCAGTTAATTTTAATGCCGATCAAAAACTTTTAAATTTCATTCAAGACAGAATGGATAAATTAGATCGTGTTTACGATAAAGTGATTAAATCTGATGTTTTTTTGAAAGTTGAGAATACAAGTGACAAGGAAAACAAAATTTTTGAAGCTAGGGTTAATGTTCCGGGAGATAGTTTTGTTGTGAAAAAAGTATGTAAAACCTTCGAGGAGGGCGCAGATTCAGCGGTCAGTTCGTTGGAAAGACAACTTAAAAAACGAAAAGAAAAATTAAGAACTTATTTATAGATAAAATTTTTTAAAAAATGTTTTGAAACATAAAAAATATATTTACATTTGCAGTCCGTTAGAAATAGCGGACTTTTTTGTTGCCTAAAAGTAACAAAATTGCCGATGTAGCTCAGCTGGCTAGAGCAGCTGATTTGTAATCAGCAGGTCGTGGGTTCGAGTCCCTCCATCGGCTCAAGTTCTTTAAAATAATGAATTTTACATTGGGGAGATACTCAAGCGGCCAACGAGGACAGACTGTAAATCTGTTGGTTTTACCTTCGCAGGTTCGAATCCTGCTCTCCCCACACTTAAATTCATATGAATGTGTATTATATTGCGGGAGTAGCTCAGTTGGTAGAGCGTCAGCCTTCCAAGCTGAATGTCGCCAGTTCGAACCTGGTCTCCCGCTCTAAATTCCTGCGAAGGCAGGAATCTCATCTAAACAATGAGAAAGTAAACACTTTACGCCGGTGTAGCTCAGGGGTAGAGCGTTTCCTTGGTAAGGAAGAGGTCACGGGTTCAAATCCCGTCATTGGCTCTTTTTTGAGTAAGTAAATTATTGAGTACTAATATAAATTAAGATTAAAATAAATTAAACATGGCAAAGGCAACTTTCGATCGTTCAAAACCACACCTTAATATAGGTACAATTGGACACGTAGATCACGGTAAAACAACTTTAACTGCTGCTATTACTAAAGTATTAGCTGATGCAGGTTTTTCAGAAGCAAAATCATTCGATCAGATTGATAATGCACCTGAAGAAAAAGAAAGAGGTATCACAATTAATACATCACACGTTGAATATGCAACACAAAATCGTCACTATGCACACGTTGACTGTCCAGGTCACGCGGATTACGTGAAAAACATGGTAACTGGTGCGGCTCAAATGGATGGTGCAATTTTAGTGGTCGCTGCGACTGATGGCCCAATGCCACAGACTCGTGAGCACATCTTGTTAGGACGTCAAGTCGGTATTCCACGTATTGTTGTATTCATGAACAAAGTGGATATGGTAGATGATGAGGAATTACTTGAATTAGTGGATATGGAGATCAGAGATCTTTTATCTTTTTACGATTACGATGGAGATAATGGACCAGTGATTGCCGGTTCTGCCTTAGGTGCTTTGAATGGAGAACAAAAGTGGGTTGACTCTGTATTGGAATTAATGGAATCTGTAGATAATTGGATCGAAGAGCCATTAAGAGAAGTTGATAAAGACTTTTTGATGCCAATCGAGGATGTATTCTCAATTACAGGTCGAGGTACAGTAGCTACTGGTCGTATTGAAACAGGTATTGCCAATACAGGTGATGCTGTTGACATTATTGGAATGGGAGCTGAAAAATTAGCATCTAC